>ULMV01031677.1_pt1 | contig 21630 bp, 22 predicted proteins | sample 1951751 | NCBI WGS metagenome assembly ULMV01 (sample SAMEA4835560, study PRJEB28245) | human gut metagenome | biome: gut microbiome; material: fecal sample | place: Denmark | collected 2008 | reverse complement strand
ATATTATCTTATGATTTGTGCAACTTATATTTGCCAGCAGATCTATTCTGCTATGTTAAATATGGGTCTTTTCTATATGATTTATGTTTTGAAAAACGAAGATTTATATTCGGTCTTTTCCTGGGCAATTAATATTCCTGTCATTATCGCAATGTGTATTACACCTATGCTTGTAGAAAAGATGAAGGGATTATATCGAATGAACCTTGCAGGATACATTCTTGGAACAGCTGGCCGTGTCGGTGTTATTTTTGCAGGCTATATGGGAAGTGTTCCGATGATGCTTGCTTTTACCGCAATCGCAGCACTTGGAATGGCACCATGGCAGGGCGATATGGGAGCTGTTGTGGCAAGGTGTTCAGAATATACTTACCTTACAAAGCATAAACACATTGATGGAACCATGTATTCATGTACATCCTTTGGAACCAAAATCGGAGGTGGAATCGGAGTTGCCCTTTGTGGATGGCTGCTTGATGCAAGTGGTTTTGTTAAGGAAGCGACAGTGCAGCCTGCATCCTGTATGAATATGCTTCATATTATGTATTTATGGATTCCAATGATTTTGTCATTAGTAATTACATTTATTATGTCAAGAATGAATGTGGAAGCAGCTAACCGGAAACTTAGAGAGCAGATGGAGGAGTGTTGACATGGAATATTTTTGCTTTATTCACTTTACAGTTAATACATTTACTGGAAGTGAGTGGGGACAGGGAGATGAACCGGAATCAATTTTCAATACCAAAGAATTAGATGCTCGCCAATGGGCAAAAACCGCTGCAGAAGGTGGAATGAAAGGATTGATCCTTACCTGCAAGCATCATTATGCTTTTTGCCTCTGGCCGAGCAAGTATACGGAACACAGCATTAAAAATTCACCATACAAAAATGGAAAAGGTGATATTGTCCGCGAAACAGCAGACGCATGTAAGGAATTTGGCCTGAAATTTGGTGTTTACCTTTCGCCATGGGATAGAAATAATGAAGCTTATGGAAAAGGAGGCAATTCCTTATAGTCAGAGAGTAGAAAAGTTTTCTGTATGGTATGTAACTACAGAAGGTAAAAAAGAAAAGCTGACAGATGCAACAACCATAGGTTATAAAAAAATATTGATTTGCAGGGCATTGAAACAGATTTACTTGAAATTCATATTGATGATTCAAGAGTTGCTCCTGTCATGTCTTTTGTAGGTGTATATTAAAAAATAGGATAATTACAACATGTAGCCTCTGAAATATTATTTTAGGGGCTGTATGGAAAGTGAGGAAAATTATGAACGCTGATATGAAATGGTTGGACAATCCGGAAGTGTTCCGTGTAAACCGGTTGGACGCACATAGCGACCATTGTTACTATAAAGATTATGCAGATATAGAAAGAAATGAAAATTCACTGTTACAGTCCTTAAATGGTCAATGGGAGTTTGCTTTTAGCAAAAATGTAATGAGCAGACCGGAAAAATTTTATGAGGAAAGTTTTGATGCATCTGGTTTTGATAAAATTATGGTTCCGGGACATATTGAACTGGCTGGCTATGATAAAATCCGTTATATCAATACGATGTATCCGTGGGAAGGAAAAGAGTATCATAGAGGAGCCTACAGTATGGAGAGCACTGGGAAAGAAGCGGGGATGTTTTCAGAGGCAGAATATAATCCTGTAGGTTCTTATATTAAATGTTTTGACTTAAATGAAACGATGTGTGGAAAAAGAATTCATATCTGTTTTGAGGGTGTAGAAGAGGCGATGTATCTGTGGCTGAATGGTCAGTTTGTAGGGTATGCAGAGGACAGCTTCACACCATCTGAATTTGATCTGACACCATTTATCAGGGAAAAAGAAAATGTGCTGGCAGTTCAGGTTCACAAGATGAGCACGGCAGCATTTTTAGAGGATCAGGATTTTTTCCGTTTCTTTGGAATTTTCAGGAATGTCACTTTGAAGGCACTACCCGATGCCCATATGGAGGATGTATGGTTTCAGCCGGTATTAAATCAGGATAATTCAAGTGGAAAAGTATCTGTGATTATGAAAGTAACTGCACCAGAAAAACAGAATGTGGATGCAAGGTTTGTCTTGACCGACAGAGAAGGAACAGTGATAACGGAGAAATGCTTGCAATTACAGGGAAGAGATGGAATATTTACAGGTACAATCCATACAGATGTGCAAAACATCAAACTGTGGGATAATCATAGTCCGTATCTTTATCATGCCTGTGTGGAATTAATAGAGGAAAAGGGAGAGGTGCTGGAAGTAGTTCCTTATGATATTGGCTTTAGAAGGTTAGAAATAATTGATAAGGTGATTTATCTGAACGGAAAGCGTCTGGTTATCACGGGAGTAAACCGTCATGAGTGGAATCCGAAAACCGGAAGATGCATTGGAATGCAAGAGATGACAGCAGACATTGATTGTATGCTTAGAAACAATATCAATGCAGTACGAACCTGCCACTATCCAGATCAGATTCCATGGTATTACTTGTGTGATAAAGCAGGTATTTATGTGATGGCAGAAACGAATCTGGAAAGCCATGGGACATTCCAGAAACTTGGTGCGATTGAACCGTCATGCAATGTACCAGGTTCCATTCCACAGTGGAGAGAGGTGGTACTTGACCGGGCAATAAGTAATTTTGAAACCTTCAAAAATCATACATCCGTTTTATTCTGGTCTCTTGGAAATGAATCCTATGCAGGTGATGATCTTGAAGCGATGAATACCTACTTCAAGGAAAAGAGGGATGGCAGATTGGTTCACTATGAAAGTTCCTTCTATAACAGAGCATATGAGGATACCATTTCGGATGTGGAAAGCAGAATGTACGCAAAGCCGAAAGAAGTGGAAGAATATTTAAACAATAATCCAAAGAAACCATATCTTTTGTGTGAGTTTATGCATGATATGGGAAATTCTATGGGTGGACTTGGTTCTTATATGAAACTGATCGATCAGTACGAAATGTATCACGGAGGATTTATATGGGACTTTATTGATCAGGCAATTTTGGTAAGAGATCCAGTAACCGGAAAAGAAGTTTTACGTTATGGTGGCGATTTTGATGATAGACCGGCAGATTATGAATTTTCCGCAAATGGAATCGTATTTGCAGACCGTAAGGAAAAACCGGCAATGCAGGAAGTGAGGTATTACTATGGCTTATACAGATAAGAATAAACTAAGAGTTGTATATGGTGATTACGTGCTTGGCGTGCACGGAGAAGGGTTCGATTATATATTTTCCTATGCGCAGGGTGGTCTGGAATCTGTAGTAAAAAATGGATATGAATGGTTGTATCGCTGTCCGAAACCTACCTTTTGGAGAGCTTTGACAGATAATGACAGAGGAAGTAAGTTTCATATTAAAAGTGGGAGCTGGCTTGCAGCAGATATGTTTATTGACTGTCAGGAAATTGAAGTCATTATGGATGGTGAAGTGCAGGAACCATATGCACCGGATAATAATAGCTATGGTGGTGATGTGGCTGCTGATGAAATAATCGTAAAGTATACTTATGAGACAATCAATCATCCGTCTACAACTGTCGTTGTGACCTATACGGTTGGAGTATCTGGAAAAATCCGTGTGGATGTTCATTATAATGGTGTAAAAGGACTTCCGGAATTTCCGGTATTTGGAATGCGGTTTATCATGCCGACTCTGGCAGATAAGTATTTATATAAAGGTTTGTCTGGAGAAACCTATCCCGATAGAAAAGCAGGAGCAAAAGAAGGAATTTATGAGGTTTCTGATTTAAGTCTGACACCATATCTTGTTCCGCAGGAATGCGGCATGAGAATGGATACCGAGTGGCTTGAAGTAACAAGACACACAGGTCTTGATAACAGCAGACCAGACAGTTCAAACCAGACACTCCGTATTGAAAAGACCGACAGAAAATTTGCTTTTTCATGCCTGCCTTATACGGCATCCGAGATAGAAAATGCATTACATCATGAAGAACTGCCGCAAGCAAGAAGAACTGTTCTTTGTGTATATGGGGCTGTTCGAGGTGTCGGTGGTATTGATAGTTGGGGAAGTGATGTGGAAGATGATTATCGTATCAGTGCAGAAGAAGATATAGATTATTCGTTTACTATCTGCTGATTATGATAAGAGAATGTAGATGTGGGATAAATTATGAAATTTGAGATTACCAGAGATTGGTCAAAAAGTTTTTTGTGATGATCATTGCGGTTATCGTTATGGGAATGTGTGTATCACTTCTAGCAATGTGTGATATGGGAACAGATACTGTGGATGTCAGAGTAAAAGAAATGCAGTGATGGATATGATAAATAGCCAAAAACGTCCGCTAATAGAATTTACAACAGAATATAAAGCAGATAAAGACGAATGGTATTAGATGTGCCATTCGTTTTTTAATAAAAGCACAAATTAACCTACTTACGAGCATAAAATGGTGTGCATTGGGTTGTTTTCTGGACTATGAGAATCAAAGTCCCATTGATATGATTAACATGGAAAAGAGGGAGGTGAAATCAATGGAAGTAATGAATTTAGAGAATCAGCAGGTAGTTCATAAAAGGTTTGGAAAAGGTATCGTTGGTGAATTCCTTCATTTTCAATCTATTATAATGCATGGAAAAAAAGAAAATTTTTGTTTGACTTTTCCCAAAAAGAGAAATATAATAACTTTCAAACGAGTAGCAGACCAGCGTAAGTCCAGTTTTGCTGCTCGTTTTTTATTTTTATATACAATGCATTTAAAAGTGTGCAGCTTATCAGCGTAAGTCCGGCTTATGAGGTAAGCACGCACTTTTTTTATGCAGAAAAAGGGGAACAAATACTCTGCTGCTGCAAGGGCGAATGCATAGCAGACATTTGCTTCACAAACAAGGAGGATTAAGTTAAGATGGCAGAAAGTAACAAGATGAAGGAGATGCCGGTAAATAAGCTCATGGTTCAGCTGGGAATACCGATGATCCTATCTATGGCATTGCAGGCGGTTTACAACATTGTAGACAGTGCTTTTGTTGGAAACATGCGTGTGGGAAGTGAAGCGGCACTTAATGCACTTACCCTGGTTTTTCCAGTACAGATGCTCATGGTAGCGGTTGGAATTGGAACCGGTGTAGGAACAAATGCGCTTCTTGCAAGAACACTTGGACAGGGGAATGATAAAAAAGCAGCAAAAGTTGCGGGAAACAGCTTGTTTTTAGGAGTGATTATTTATGCGGTGTGCCTGCTGTTTGGAATTTTTGGAGTAAAAGCATATATTTCATCACAGACAATTGACCCTGAAGTTATTTCAATGGGAACAGACTATTTAAAAATATGCTGCGTAATTTCATTTGGGATTATTTTCTTTTCATTATTTGAAAAACTCTTACAGGCGACAGGACGTTCACTATATTCTACAATCGGTCAGGTTGTGGGTGCAGTAGTGAATATTATTCTTGATCCGATTATGATTTATGGTATTGGACCGGTTCCTGAAATGGGAGTGAAGGGCGCTGCATATGCAACAGTAATCGGACAGGTGGTATCTGCAGTACTTTTGCTTATATTCCATATAAAATTTAATAAGGAATTTGAACATGATGTAAAGTATATGAAGCCGGAGGGCAGAATTATCAAGGAAATCTATGCAATCGGACTTCCTGCAATTATTGCACAGGCTCTTATGTCCATCATGGTATATGTGATGAATCTGATTTTGAAATTCAGTCCTTCCGCACAGACCGCATACGGATTATTCTATAAAGTACAGCAGTTTGTATTGTTCCTTGCTTTTGGGCTAAGGGATGCAATCACTCCGATTATTGCATTTGCATACGGAATGCATAGCAAAAAGAGGATTCAGGATGGAATAAAATACGGACTAATCTACACGGTTGCGCTTATGATTATTGGTGTGGCGATTACAGAGATTTTTCCGGGTGCGTTTGCAAAGTTATTTAATGCAGGGCAGTCAAGAGAATACTTTATCGGAGCAATGAGAATTATCTCCATCAGCTTTATTTTTGCCGGAATCAATGTTGCATATCAGGGAATTTATCAGGCATTGGACGGTGGTATGGAGTCACTTGTTATCTCGTTGCTAAGACAGCTGATAGTCATATTGCCGCTGGCGGGCATTTTCTCTGTTTTCGTTAGAAACGGACAGATGGGAGTTTCGCTGATCTGGTGGGCATTCCCGATAACAGAGATTATTGCATGTCTTGTCGGTTATGTGTTTTTAAAGAAAATTAAAAAGAACAGGGTGGAAAGACTAGGTTAAGGAGGAAGCGGTTATGACAAAGAGAATCATCACAATCAGCAGAGAGTTTGGAAGCGGTGGACGTTTTATCGGTGAAGAAGTGGCAAAGAAGCTCGGCATTGCCTATTATGACAAGGCTGTCATTGGACAGATTGCGGAAAAGTCAGGATTGTCACCGGAGTATATTAGGGAAAATGCTGAGTTATCTCCGAAGAAAGGTTTATTTGCATATGCATTTGCCGGACGCGACGTTACAGGAAAGTCCGTAGAAGATATGGTATATGAGGCACAGAGAAAAGTTATTTTGGAGTTGGCTGGAAAGGAGCCTTGTGTAATCGTTGGAAGAAATGCTGATTACATTTTGAAAGACAGGGATGATGTGCTGAATGTGTTTATACATGGGGATATGCAGGAAAAAATACAGCGTATCATAGACTTATATAATGTTGATGAGAAGGAGGCTGTCAAAATGATTGCGGACACAGATAAAAGACGTATGACAAATTATAACTTTTATACGGATCAGAAATGGGGAAATGCCGGTAATTATACGTTGTGCCTGAACAGCTCACAGCTTGGATATGACAGGTGTGAAGAGATAATTATGGAATGTATTAAATAATTAAATTCCACTCATTAAATTCAATGCATTGGATTTGAAAGCTGTATAGGCACACGGATTTCTGAATAAAAGCTTATAAAAGATGATACTGCTTTGGCGGTATCATCTTTTTGGTTGTGAATGGAATTATAATGTTTATTTGAACAATGAAGTTACATATTTTAACGGTGATTGAGAATAATAAGCAATAATGTCCGGATTGTATATATTGTTTTTAAAGACATCAGACTTTGATATTGTGGGTGTGAATGATTGTGATTGAAATGAATGTAATACATGGATGAAAATGACAAAAAAGACAAGCTATACATCTTAAAACGTGCATAAAACGTCAAAACGCACAAAAAATGATTGCATTTTTGTGAATTAGCACGATTGAATTTGATTGAATATGATTGTAAAATAAAGTCATCAAAAACGGAGAGAGGAGGAAGACAGATGATATACACTGTGACCTTCAATCCTTCACTTGACTATATAGTGGGGGTGGACGATTTTAAGCTTGGTGTGACGAACCGTACCTCATACGAACAGATGCTTGCAGGCGGCAAGGGAATCAATGTCTCGTATGTGCTCAAGAATCTTGGCTTTGAGAGCACGGCGCTTGGATTTCTGGCAGGCTTTGTCGGAAAAGAATTGAGAAAGAGACTTACAGAGGACGGAATCAGGACAGATTTTCTTGAACTTGAGGATGGGATATCGCGAATCAATGTCAAGCTAAAGAGCATTGACGGCACTGAGATTAACGGCATGGGACCGGATATAGCACCGGACAAGGTCAAGGCACTCAGGGACAAGATTAATGAACTGAAGGCAGGGGACATTCTTATACTTGCCGGAAGTATTCCGCAGACGATGCCTGATACCATCTACATGGATATCATGGCAGATTTACAGGGTAAGGGCGTTGATATAGTGGTCGACGCGACCAGGGATCTGCTCATGAATGTTCTTTCATATAAGCCGTTCCTTATCAAGCCTAACAATCACGAGCTTGGCGAGATATTCGGAGTGGAGCTTAAAGAGAGAGAAGATGTGGTTCCTTACGCAAGGAAGCTTCAGGAGAAGGGAGCACGCAATGTCCTTGTATCAATGGCAGGTGAGGGAGCTGTGCTTATCGACGAGAACGGCGAGGAATACATGAGCGAGGCTCCGAAGGGCATGGTTGTAAATGCCGTGGGCGCCGGAGATTCTATGGTTGCAGGCTTCGTTGCAGGCTATCTTGAAAAGAAAAATTATGAGTATGCATTCCACAAGGGGCTTGCGGCGGGGAACGCCAGTGCATTTTCAGAACAGCTTGCGACCAAGGAAGAGGTGGAGGCACTTCTTAGGAAGATAGAAGGCAGATAGGCTGACTGATTACAGGTGTCAGGAATAAAAGCATTTGACGGTTAAGCTGCTGAAGCAGTGAAGGTTATATAAAGGTATTAAAAGGTGAATGAAACAATAAGGCTATAACTATACATCATGCAGCGAAGGCATGGTGGGAAACGGAGGAGTTATGAGGATTACGGATTTACTTGATGCGCGAAGCGTGATGCTTGGGGCAGCACCCTCGGACAAGAAGCAGACGCTTGAGCAGGCGGTCGCACTCATGGTTAAGAGTGGAAAGATTGCCGATGAGGAATCCTACAAAAAACAGGTTTTTGCCAGAGAAGAGGAGTCTACAACAGGAATCGGCGAAGGAATAGCCATTCCTCACGGAAAATGTGACGCGGTGACCAAGCCGGGACTTGCGGCGATGGTCATTCCGGGAGGAGTTGATTTTGAATCGCTTGATGATGAGCCGGTCACACTTCTTTTTCTTATAGCAGCGCCGAATACCAAGGATAATGTACATCTTGATGTGCTCAGCAAGCTGTCGGTCATGCTTATGGATGAGGAGTTTACGGCGAGGCTGCGTGCAGCTAAGAGCGTTGATGAGTTTATGCGGATAATAGATGATGCGGATTCGGAGAAGGCAGGCATTGATGAGAGGCTTAGGAATGATGAAGGAAACGTAAGCAGAATCCTTGCAGTAACCTCCTGCCCGACCGGTATCGCACATACCTACATGGCGGCGGAGGGACTTGAGAAGGCTGCGGCTAATGCAGGCTGCACAATCAAGATTGAGACAAGAGGCTCAGGCGGTGCAAAGAATGTTCTCACGGAGCAGGAGATAGCGGACGCGGATTGTATTATCGTGGCGGCGGATGCGAAGGTTCCGATGGAGAGATTTGACGGAAAGCATGTTATACAGTGTCAGGTTTCGGACGGTATCAGCAAGGCTGATGAGCTCATTGAGAGGGCGCTTAAGCAGGATGCACCGGTATTCAAGGCGGGAACCCATTCGGAGGAGACAGTGCAGAGTAAGGGAAAGAAGGACAGCTTCGCCCACAGAATATATATGCAGCTTATGAACGGCGTGTCACATATGCTTCCGTTCGTTGTCGGCGGCGGTATCCTTATAGCAATAGCTTTTCTGATAGATGGACAGTGTGTTGACATCAATCTTTTGTCAGCGGCAGAGCGACAGAACTTCGGTACGATTACACCGGCAGCGGCATTTTTTAAGGGAATAGGCGGCGTGGCCTTCGGACTTATGCTTCCGGTTCTGGCGGGATTCATAGCGGAGGCGATAGCAGACAGACCGGGACTTGCGCTGGGCTTCGTTGGCGGTATGATTGCGGCAGGCGGAAAATCGGGATTTCTTGGAGCGCTTGCTGCAGGCTTCATTGCAGGCTATGTGATTCTGCTTTTGAAAAAGGTATGCGATAAGCTTCCGGAGAGTCTTGAGAAGCTTGCACCTGTGCTTTTTTACCCGGTATTCGGTATACTGATTATGGGTGCCGGCATGAACTTTGTGGTTGAGCCTGTCATGGGTGCAATCAACACGGGACTTAATTCGGGTCTTGCGAGCATGAATGGAACCAGCAAGATTTTACTTGGTTTCATATTAGGAGCAATGATGTCGGTTGACATGGGTGGTCCTTTCAATAAGGCGGCGTATGTGTTCGGAACAGCTTCAATTGTTGCCGGCAACTATGATATAATGGCAGCGGTTATGATAGGCGGTATGGTTCCTCCATGTGCCATCGCATTTGCAACAATTATTTTCAAGGACAAGTTCACAAAGGAGGAGAGACAGTCGGGACCTGTCAACTTCATTATGGGACTTGCGTTCATTACGGAGGGAGCTATTCCGTATGCAGCCTCCGACCCACTGCATGTACTGCCTGCCTGTATAATAGGTGCGGGAATATCGGGTGCGTTGTCAGAGCTGTTCAATTGTACACTCATGGCTCCGCACGGCGGAATCTTCGTATTCCCTGTTGTAGGCAATGCACTCATGTACCTTGTTGCACTCGCAATCGGAACAGCAGTGTCAACGGTATTGCTCGGACTTTTCAAGAAAAAGGCAGCATAACCTAAATATAATTACAAATGATTTAAAAAAATTACATTATAAATTATGATTTTGCCGACGGATAATTGCAGGATATAGCAGCCTGCAATGCCGTGGCAGCACCGGAAGGAGAAAAAAATATGAAGACATTTTCTTACACAATCAAGGACGCACAGGGAATCCACGCAAGACCGGCAGGTGAGCTTGTAAAGGCGGCAAAGGGCTTTTCGAGTGAGATTAAGATAAAAAAGGGCGGTATGAGTGTTGATGCAAAGAAGATTTTCGGCATCATGGGACTTGGAGCAAAACAGGGCGATACCGTAGAGTTTTGCATAAGCGGTGAGGATGAGGATATTGCCTGTGCAGCTATCGCAGCTTTTATGGAGTCTAATCTGTAAAATTATTTACTGCTTATTAGCGGCATATTGCAGGCGGTGTCCGCGATATGCAAAAGGAGAAAACGGAGGGCTGTAGTGCGAAAATAAGCTTGACAGCATATTTTTCACACATGCAATTTGTTTCTGAGCGAAAACAAATTGCTTTGATGGCAGATGGGAAACCGCCTGTGCGGATTTCTCATCGCTTTCTCGCAACAAATCGCTCGGAAATGAGGATTAGTATGCAGGTTTATTATGGTAAAAGTGTTTTCGGTGGGATAGCCATAGGAAAAATCAGTGTTTTTTCAAAAAAAGAGCATAAAATTGTCCGGGTTAAGATAAATGATACAGATGCGGAGCTTGCACGTTTTGAGGTGGCGAGACAGATGGTGTTCACACAGCTTGCAGCCCTTTATGATAAGGCCTGCAAGGAGGTAGGTGAAGCGAATGCGGCTATATTTGAGGTTCACCGGATGATGCTTGAGGATGACGATTTCACGGATTCGGTTAATAACATCATTACAACGCAGCAGGTAAATGCAGAGTATGCTGTCGGTGTCACGGCGGATAATTTTGCCAACATGTTTTCCGCAATGGATGATGAATATATGCGCGGAAGAGCTGCTGATGTAAAGGATATATCAGAGCGTCTTATATCTATCCTTAAAGGCGGAAGGCATGGGCAGGTTAATGTCGATGAACCGGTGATAATCCTTGCAGATGACCTCGCACCTTCTGAGACAGTCCAGATGGATAAGGACAAGATTCTTTCATTTGTGACGGTTCACGGCTCGGTGAATTCACACACAGCTATACTTGCGAGAACCATGGGAATTCCGGCACTTGTTGATACAGGACTTACTCTTACGGAGAATTTAGATGGAATGGAAGCCATAGTGGATGGCTTTGACGGAGCTATATATATTGAGCCGGATAGGGAGACCTATGACAGGCTTTCAAAGCGTAAGAGGGAGGAGGATGAGAAGAAGGAGCTGCTTCTCACGCTTAAGGGAAAAGAGGATGTGACACTGGACGGACAGCATGTTATGTTGTATGCTAACATAGGCAGTACCGGTGACCTTGCTATGGTTCTAAAGAATGATGCGAGCGGAATAGGGCTTTTCAGAAGTGAATTCATATACCTTGGAAGGGATGATTTTCCGACGGAAAACGAGCAGTTCCAGATTTATAAGTCGGTGGCGGAGACTATGGCGGGCAGGAGAGTTATCATAAGAACTCTTGATATCGGTGCCGATAAGAAAGTTGACTACTTTAATCTCGGCGAGGAGGAAAATCCTGCTCTGGGTTACAGAGCGATAAGAATATGCCTTTCACAGCCTGAGATTTTTAAGACACAGCTTCGAGCAATTCTGCGTGCCGGTGTATACGGGAATATTGCAATAATGTATCCTATGATTACTTCTGTAAAGGAAGTGAGACGAATTAAGGACATCATGCAGGAGGTTAAGGCAGAGCTTAAGGAGCAGGGAATAGCCTATGCTGATGTGCTTGAGGGCATTATGATTGAGACTCCGGCTGCGGTCATGGTCAGCGATGAGCTGGCAAAGGAGGTTGATTTTTTCAGTATCGGAACAAATGACCTCACGCAGTATACACTCGCCATCGACAGGCAGAATCCGAAGCTTGACGATTTCTACGACCCGCATCACCCGGCAGTATTAAAGATGATACGGATGACTGTAGAGAATGCACATAAGGCAGGAATATGGGCAGGAATCTGCGGAGAGCTGGGAGCGGACACAACACTTACTGAGGAATTTATAAGGATGGGTGTTGATGAGCTTTCGGTTTCACCGGGAAGAGTACTGCCTATCAGAAAAATTATAAGAGAGACATCGCTAGAAAAATAGTTCCCTAGCATACAGTGAATCCATGATGTGAAGGCAGAATAAGCACTTCCCCACTCCAAGTGTGTAGAGCACTAAGCAGTGGGTAAGGGGGATGCGAACTGCGTTCATGAGCAAGTAGCAAAAGCGGATTGCGAATGTCCGCTTTACGGCAGTAATGGACAGCAAAAAACGGATTTGTGGATTTCGCAGAGGTACATGTCCGGCGGTTGGAGGTAAAATAAATGTTGACAGAACGACGTCAGGAAGAGATTGTCAGATTGGTATATGAGAGGGAGAGCATAACGGTTGCGGAGCTCAAGGAAATACTTAATACTTCTGAATCAACAATCAGACGTGACATAATTACGCTTGACAAGGAGGGAAGGCTTACCAAGGTGTTCGGGGGAGCGATAGCACTTCACCCTGCACAGATTGTAAATAAAGAACTCTCCATGGTGCAGAAGCAGGAGCTGCAGACCACGGAGAAGCAGGCGATTGCGCGCTATGCCGCCTCACTCATCGAGCCGGATGACTGTGTGTATCTCGATGCAGGAACCACCACGGGCTGGATGATTGAGTATATCAGGCAGGAGAAGGCAACCTATATTACTAACGCACTTTCCCATGCTAAAAGACTTGCAGATAAGGGCTTCAGCGTCATTCTGATTGGTGGGGAGCCTAAAAGCTCAACCGATGCCATAGTAGGCGGCGAGGCTGTTCTGAATCTTCAGAAATACCATTTCAGTAAAGGCTTTTTCGGTGTTAACGGCGTTGACAGGCTGAGCGGCTTTACCACACCGGACGTAAAAGAAGCCGTGGTAAAGCAGGCCGCCGTAAAGAATACCCAGCCTGCACACAGATATTTTCTGACCACATCTTCTAAGTTCGGCGAGGTCTACGCCGTAACCTTTGCAGGCTTCGAGGGCGGAACGATACTCACGGAGGACAATGTGAGTGAGGTGCTTCCTAAGAGCATTGAAATCATAAATGTTACACAGCAATAAATCTGGGACAGGGGTCAGACCCCTGTCCCAGAAAATAATATGCACCACGGAACTATTCATGCGCCACATAGAAACGGCGTCTGATGGGTTTCGTGGTGTTTTTATTTTATCGGTAGCTTCTATATTATAAAATTATATGAAAAACATATTGCAAACATGTGTTCGATGATGTATAATGCTTTGTATGGAATTAGAGTAAAAGCTTTATTGTGGAGGGCATGACTATGGATGAAAAATATGACGCTTCATTGAAGTTTTGGAACAGTGCGTTCGATATGGATGATACAGAAAAAGAAGAATATGCTAAAAAGATCAATCCGGAAACGGATTGGAAAGAAATAAAAATGAGTTATATGTAGAAGGGATTTTAAGGATGGTTTCTAAAACGGATGATGAATGGAAAAAGATATTTGAAGAATATTTTAATGTTGATTCTATCGAATATTTTGCGTGGCTGGGTGAAAAAGAAGAGAAGAGACGTGTATTTTGTCTCAGCAGGAAAGAGCTTGCAAAGACATAGCTCTACGGAGCGTGGAATCCGCATAAATTCACCATTTTCTACGCTTTGTGGGTGTGATGTTTAAGGAATTTGAATGATAATTGACTCAGGAAGGAGGTAAACCGATGGATCAGATTATGATTGGAAAGTTCATTGCGAGTGAAAGAAAGAGAAAAGCTTATACGCAGAAGCAGCTTTCCGAAAAGCTTGGAATCAGTGATAAGACGATTTCAAAATGGGAGCGCGGAAATGGGTTTCCCGAGGTGTCATTGCTTTTACCGTTATGCAATGAGCTTGATATTACGGTAAATGAGCTTTTGTCCGGGGAGAGAGTTTCTGAGGAAGATTATCGAAAGAAAGCGGAGGAAAATATGGTGAATTTAATGAGAGAGGCTCAGGAGAGCAAAAAGAAAATAATTATGTCGGCTATGGTTGCGCTGCTGGTGCTTGTGGCTGCGGTACCGTTGTTTGTCATTTCAGGAGCTATTGAGATGGACAATTGGATAAGGATTGTACTTATTGTCATAGGAACTGTGGTGGTTGTTTTTGGAATAGCGATTGCATGTGTGCTTGACAGGGATGCCGGTGCTTATGAATGTCCGGAATGTAATACAAGATTTGTGCCGGAGCTGAAGGACTATATTATGGGAGCACACACAATCACGAAGCGTAAGCTCACATGTCCTCATTGTGGGGCACATAGATATTGCAGGAAAGTATTGACAAGATGATGTGACGGGAGCGTTCCGGGACAAGGAAGTGTCCTTGTCCCATATATTGTGCGGGTGAAGGGAGATACACAGTTTATATGCTTGAGTACATAAGAAATGAATTGCTTGGATTGTCGGATAAGGGAAATTATGCTGCTTTCACGTCAGCGCTTATACCGGGCTGTGATAATGTTATAGGTGTGCGGCAGCCTGTGTTAAAGAAATATGCGCGACAGCTTGTCAAGGATAATGAAGATTTCAGGGCATTGCTCACTGAACCGGACATTTATCACGAGGAGACACTTTTGCGCGGCTATGTGATTGGATATGGCACGGCAAAGGAAAAGAATTTTGACAAGGCATTGCAGGATTTAAAAGACTATGTTCCGCTTGTCAATAACTGGGCCGTGAATGATGGATTCTGTATAGAATTTAAGGTGATGGACAGCTTCAGGGACGAATTTCTGCCGTATATCAGGGAGTGCGTGCTGTCGGGTGATGAGTACAGGGCAAGGGTAGGGCTTATCATGCTGTTAGACCACTATCTCAAGGTTGATGAAGCTGGCAGCCGCAAGCCCAGAATGAGGAAGGTAACTTCTGCCGATATAAATATCGGAGATGAAAAGTTTATCAGAGACATACAGTATCAAGATAATAGGAAAGATATCCCTTCGAATACGGGAAATGATTATGGGATTCGCAATCAGGTAATCACGGGAAAATATTTAGATGAGATATTATCACTTGTTAACAGGGATTTTTCCGCCAACGGATATTATACCCAGATGGCGGCAGGATGGCTGCTTGCTGAGTGCTTTGTGACATTTCCGCAAAGAATATGGGAATTTCTTACGGACAAGAAAAATCTGAGACTTGATGCTGTGTCATATAAAAAAGCGATTAATAAGATATGTGAGTCATTGACGCCGGACAAGGAGGTCAAGGAGATGATGAGGAAGATATAAAATTATAGTAGCTGTTCAGAACCAACCTCGAAAATGCTATGCATTTCCTCGGTGTGGCGTATCCGCCAAATAGATTTTCATATAAAAGCGTTCATTTGTGCAAGCACAACTCACGCTTTTATATAAAAATCTGCTTGGCTCTGAACAGTTACAAATTATATATGAAAATCAGATTGTTTATTGGTTGCAGCAGCTTAGGCGGTGTCTGCACCACATGGAGGTTTAGAGATGGAGCTTGATATAGTTGGTCTTGTTGGTGCCTGTTCATACGCACTTGACTGTATAGAGGCAGAGCTTGTGCATGTCACTAACAGACATGGCAAGAGAGTTGCCTACATCAGCGTATGTATGGCAGAAAGGTTGGGAATAGAAGGAAGTGCATTGCAGGATTTGGCAATCTGTGCAATGCTTCATGATAATGCATTGACGCAGTATATCTCTGAGGAAATACAGGAAAATAACATTTCCAACATATCTCTTGGCGGCAGCATGCAGGGAGATAAAAATACAGTCGTTGAAGGCGGAGGTATGTTCAATGAAAGCGAAGATATAATAAGTGAAAATGGGATGGCATACAGTCCTGAAATAATAAAAAGTATAGCCGGCTCCATACATAAAAAGATAGGGCTGCATTGTACATATGGGGAACAGAATATAAAAAAGCTTCCTTTTTATACAGATGTTTCAGGAGCTGTTTTATATCATCACGAAAATGCCGATGGTACAGGAACATTCGGAAAAAGGTGGGATGAGATTCCGCTCTTTGCGCGAATAATTCATCTGTGTGATATGGTTGATGTCATGGGTAATTCCTGTGATTTCAGCGGTGAGAGCTGGATAAGGGCAAAGGAATATGTGTGCAGGAACAGAAATATTCTGTTTGACAGCGAGTGTGCCGATGCTTTCCTTGAGGTATTTTCAGAAGAAAATTTTGTGAGCATGTCGCAGGACAGGTTTGAGGATGAGTTATGGAAAAAGATACCAAGGGACAAGAGAGACTGTGATTTTGAGACCTGTAAGGGGATCGCAGATTTTTTTGCCGGGATTGTCGATTATAAGTCGGAGTTTACGGGAAAGCATTCGCTCGGTGTGGCCAAGAAGGCGGCAGAGCTGGCAGAATACATGGGATATTCACAGGCTGATATTGAAAAATTCTATATGGCAGGTGCTCTTCATGACATTGGAAAGATGGCTATAGGCAATGAGATTTTGGAGAAACCGGGACGACTTACGGATGAGGAATTTTCAAGGATGAAAAATCATGCCGGATATACATATATGATACTTTCTGAGGTCAAGGATTTTGATGAGGTGCGCGACTGGGCGGCACTTCACCATGAGAAGCTTGACGGAACAGGTTATCCCTTCGGGAAAAAGGCTGAAGAGCTGAATGAACCGGAGAGGCTTATGGCATGTGTTGACATTTATCAGGCGCTCACAGAGGCAAGGCCATATAAGCTGGGGATGTCTCATGATAAGGCATGCAGCATACTTGAAGATATGGTACAGAAAGGCTGGATTGATGCGGCTGTTACCGACAAGCTAAGAAGCTGCTTTGAGGTTGGCGGAAGGGATATGGTGTGAAGAAGTATGAATAATATACAGAATAAAGACGAGGGTCTTATTGGAAATGAAAAAATAGAGGAGACGGTTTTGGCACTTCAGAATGAACCTTCAGGCGAAAGGCTTGCACATGCGCTGACGGTTATCCGCAGACGTATGAAGGAGGGGGGACAGCTCATTGTCGCAGTTGAACCGTCACTTGAGAACACGCAGATGAGACTTCAGACAGTTAAGACTGAGGACGGAGGAATATGGTGGTCTGCTTTTACAAGCTTTGATGAGGAACTCAAAGGAGCTGACAGCATAAAGTCTGCTTTTTTGACTGATATAGGGAGACTTTTTCATACCGCTCTTGAAGCTCCAGAGATAAAGGGAATTATTATAAACCCGTGGAACAGGACGATAATGCTTGATAGAGAGCTTATAAATATTATTCTGGGACAGGAGAGCTGACCTGTGCTGCGGAGCGGTTTACGTATATCAAATGAGGGGCAAAATACCTTTTGCCCCTCATTTGCAATATATCCTTATACAGCTTATATAACTTATTTGTTGCTGCTGTCTGCGGCAACAACGGCATTAATCTGCTCTAAGAGCTGGTCATAATTATCCTGATTATCTATACCTCCGAGAAATGGTTCGCCAACAATATTACCGTTTCTGTCGATAAGTATGGTAGTAGGGAAGGCCATGATATTGCCTGCATATCTGCCTGCTTCCGTGTCAGAGTCAAAATAGATATTGCGGTAGGACGCACCTTGGCTTTCAAGAAGCTTTAAGGCTTCCTCAATACCTGACTTATTTCCGTCAAGTGTTTCCGTGTTGATACCGATGAGCTCGCCGCCCATGCCCTTAAGGGTTTCATTGAGTTCATTAAGCTTGGAAAGCTCGGCAACACAAGGCTTACATCCATTGAACCAGAAGTTGACTACAGTTACCGCATTTGCGGAGAAGATGCTGTCATCAACGTCATTGCCCTCAAGATCTTTTCCTGTAAAGCCCGGAAATGGATTTGAGTTTTCTTTGACAGATGTACCATCAGCGGATGCTCCGGCAGCCGAAAGCTGGTTCTGGAGTTCTGTTATCTCTTTTTCTATACCTCGTATCGTTTCTATGTCGGCACTTACAACCGCAAGCTCCTCCTCCGTGAAGGACGCCTTGTTGGCTTCAAGAGTACTTGCAAGGAAGTCGGCATATTCCATTTCCTGATTTTCACCGGTATTGTCCTTGCTCATGAATCCGAACATCTTGTTCCATACATCGCTGTGATCGCTAAACAACACGTTTTCCTGCTGATAGAGGTCATTCATACGCTCTGTAAGTTCATCTGTGCTCATAGAGGTGCCGGTATTGGCTGAGCTGCTTTCGGTGGAGCCGGATATGCTGCTGCTTGTAGTAGTGTTTATGTCCGTGCCGTTATTGCCTTTTCCCGAGCATGCTGTTATTGCAAGTGCTATTGACAGGGTTGTTAATGCAGTGACTAATTTTCTTGTTCTCATAATAAAAATCTCCTTATAAATAAAATATTTTTTTTGTTGTCAGGTATTGCCATGACTTTAGATTATTTGGACGGCTGTTCAATATTCAGGTCCTTCTGTCCGCTTTTGCCGGTTGTGTCCTTCTGTGTGCTGCCAAAACCATATTTGTAGCAGATTGCATTTGTCGGACACGCTTTTATGCAGGCTCCGCAGCGTATGCATTCAGGGTGGTTAGGACTGGCTGTTACATCGACATCCATTTTGCATGCCCTAGTACATTTTTTGCAGCCGACACATTTGTTTGTGTCAACCTTCATCTGAAGGAGCGATACCTTGTTAAAAAGCGAGTATATCGCACCCAGAGGACATATCCATTTGCAGAAAGGTCTGTAAAAGAGGATGCTTAGCACAACGAAGATTATAAGTATTGAGCTTTTAAATGTAAACAGCTTTCCAAGTGCCGAGCGGATTCCGCTGTTGGTAAGCGAGAGTGGGATGGCACCTTCAAGCACTCCCTGAGGACATATATACTTGCAGAAAAATGGATCGCCCATGCCTATGGAATTGGTGACTACTATAGGCAATAGAATGACGAAAACCACAAGTATAACATATTTCAGGTATCTGAGAGGCTTGAGCTTTGCTGTGGAGAGCTTTTTACCGGGTATCTTGTGCAGCAGCTCCTGAAACCAGCCGAACGGACATAAGAAGCCGCAGATTGCTCTGCCAAGCAGTACGCCCATAAGAATGAAAAAGCCGGTTATATAATATGAAAACTTAAATTTGGATGAGCCTACCACCGCCTGAAACGCTCCAATCGGGCATGCGCCTGATGCAGCCGGGCAGGAATAGCAGTTGAGACCGGGAACACATACGGTTTTAGCATTTCCGCGGTATATGGTTCCTTTAAAAAGGTTCGGCAGATGAATATTGGTGAGTAAAGTGGCAGCAGCCTGTATCCATCCGCGGAAACGAGCGATTGTTTTTGAAAATGTTTTTTTCTTATCCAATTCCTACACACTCCAGACATAATTTTATTGCCTTGCTCAGCACGGTGGCTGCTTCACCACGGTATGCGCCGTATATAAGCATTGCGGTACCGGCAATAAGCAGCGCTGTCTGTACAACAGCCTTTGTTTTGCATTTCAAATAAATTTCCCCTTCCATTTGTGATTTTCCTGCACAAGCAGTGCATTGTCAGAATGGCTTATTGACCTTTCGACAATATTATCATACAATACAGGGTGTTAAATTTGTGTTAAGAAAAGGAAAAATTTGAAAATAAAATTTTTAAACTACTTATTTAGAGGCAATACTGCAGGCAATGCCTGCAGTATGCAGGGGTATGATTATGAGACTGCTTATTGTTGAGGATGAAAAAAAATTGTGTGATGCGATAGCGAAGAGCCTTCATGGAGCCGGATATGAGGTCGATGTCTGCTATGACGGCGATGAAGCGCTAAGTATGATATTTGAAGAGAAATATGATTTGCTTGTGCTTGACCTGAATCTTCCGGGGACGGACGGAATGGAGATATTAAGGACGCTCAGGCAGGAAAATGAGGAAACCAAGGTTCTCATTTTGTCTGCGAGAAGCCAGATTGCGGATAAGGTGGAGGGGCTTGACGCAGGAGCTAATGACTATATGGAGAAACCTTTCCATCTGCAGGAGTTAGAGGCGAGGGTGAGAAGCCTCACAAGACGCAGGTTTGTCCAGAAGGATGTGTGTCTTGAATGCGATGGTGTGAAATTTAATACAAGGGAAAGAGTTGCTTATGTGAACGGCGCTAAGGTGATATTGACAAGAAAGGAGAATGGCATACTCGAATATCTTTTGTTAAATCAGGGAAGGCCGGTAAGCCAGGAGGAGCTTATTGAACATGTGTGGGATGCGACGGCTGACAGCTTCTCCAATTCCATACGGGTTCACATGTCATCACTTAGAAAAAAGCTTAAGGCGGAGCTGGGATATGACCCGATTGTGAATAAGATTGGAGAGGGCTACAGAATAGGAGATAAGTCATGAGAAAAATATCTCTTCAGTGGAGACTTACTGTAATAACGGCATTGCTTATAGCGGCGATATGTATTTTTTTGAATTTCCTGTTGTACAGGAACGGAATATACTATATTGATTCGCTTCAGAATGTTGTGACTGACCACGGCAGCAGTGCCGAGCAGGAGACCCTGTATATTGATATTCCGGACAGTGAGTGGGATGATTTCGCTTCGCAGTTTGCTGTGCAGATATATGATACCAAGGCAGGCTATCGAAGAATGGGCTGGTTTATAACAGCGGTGGTAACATTTATCGGAGGCATGGTCACATATTTCGTGAGCGGACATGCTCTCAAGCCGCTCAGGGATTTTTCGGCAAAGGTTGAAAAGGTTCAGGTACAAAACCTGACAGCGTCCGTTATTGATGAAAAGGGAGCTTCAGAGCTTGTAAGGCTTGGAGATTCTTATAATAAGATGCTGATGCGCTTGTCGGATGCATTTGAGGTACAGAGACAGTTCACAGGAAACGCAGCACATGAACTTAGGACACCGCTTGCACTTATGCAGGCGCAGCTTGATCTGTATAATTCCTCCGCACATCCGGACGTGGATTCTGAGACCGCCGAGACGATACAGATGGCTGCCGAGCAGACGGAAAGACTTACAAAGCTTGTTAAGACCTTACTTGATATGAGTGAGCTGCAGACAGTGGCACGCACTGACGAAATAGAGCTTGGAGCACTTGTGGAGGAGGTATTGGCTGACCTTGAACCGCTCGCAAGGGAGAGAGGCATTGTACTTAATGCCGGGTGCTGTGGTGAACTGTATATGACCGGAAGTGATATACTTATCTACAGAGTTGTGTTCAATCTTGTGGAAAATGCGATAAGATATAACCGCGATGGTGGAAGCGTGTATGTGTCGGTTAATAAAAGGGATACTAATGCA
>ULMV01006424.1_pt1 | contig 21665 bp, 17 predicted proteins | sample 1951751 | NCBI WGS metagenome assembly ULMV01 (sample SAMEA4835560, study PRJEB28245) | human gut metagenome | biome: gut microbiome; material: fecal sample | place: Denmark | collected 2008 | reverse complement strand
TGCATGTACTGTTAATTTTATTGTATTTGAAATTATTGATACTGATATTATTATTAATAGTCCTAATATTCCTGCCGTTACAATTCTAACTCCTTTAGCTAAACTTATTATTTGTGATATAACTTGATTGCTTGAAACTATTTTCTTTACATGTGGTATTTGCTTTATATTTGCTTGCACTTCATTATTCATTTTTAAATCTGTTAATGTTACATTATAAGCTGTTGAAAATATATTTCGTTCTGAATATCCATCAAGCACTTCATCTCCAAGCATATCTTTCATATAATCTAGTGCTTCATCTTTTGAAACAAATTCTGCATTTCTTACCCCCTCTATTTCTAAGATTTCTTTTCCTACTTCTTCTATTTCACTATCAGTTGCATCATTGTCCAAAATCACTCGTATTTCTTGTGCATCTGCTACATTTTCTACAAATGCATTTAAATTTTCTCCTATTACAAAGAATAATCCAAATATTAACATTGTTGCACACATTATCATTAGTGCTGACATAGTTGATTTTTTATTTTTAAATAAATTTCTAATTCCTTCTCCTATTAAATAGTTTACTACATTAAACCTCACAATCATACCCACCTTTTTTATCATCTTTTATTATTACGCCTTTATTTATGTGTATAACTCTTTTTTTCATTTGATCTACTATATCTTTGGCGTGTGTTGCAACAACTACTGTTGTTCCTCTCATGTTAATTTCATTTAACAAATTCATTATATCCCATGCTGTGTCTGGGTCTAAGTTTCCAGTAGGCTCATCTGCAATCAACATTGATGGATTGTTTACAAGTGCTCTTGCTAAAGCAACTCTTTGTTGTTCTCCTCCTGATAATTCGTTTGGATACATTTTTGCCTTTCCACTTAGTCCTACTAATGATAATACCATAGGCACTTGTCTACGAATATGTTTTGGTGTTGCTTTTACTATATACATTGCAAATGCTACATTTTCATACACTGTCTTGTCTGGCAATAATCTAAAGTCTTGAAATACAACTCCCATACTTCTTCTTAAATATGGAACTTTACTTTTCTTTAAAAATGTTGTATCTTTTCCGTTTATTATGATGTTTCCTGATGTTGGTTCTTCTTCTTTTAATATTAATTTTATTAGTGTTGATTTTCCACTTCCTGAGGTTCCTACTAAAAATGCAAATTCTCCTTTTTCTATTTTAAAGCTTGCATTTTTTACTGCTTCTGTACCTGTACTATATCTTTTGCTTACGTTTTTAAATTCTATCATTCTACTTTTTTCCTTTTCTTCTTTATAATTTCTGTATTAGCATACATAATTTTTCATTCTTCTTTATAATATCAATAATAGTTTTTTTTTGCAATACTTATAGCAAAAAAAATAACCAGAAAAAAGTTGCTTTTTCTGGTTTTTCCTTATTTATCTCTTTATTTCTTCATTTTTTGTTTTTTGTAAAATTTCTGTGAATTTTATGATATTATAGCTTAAAGTATATATTAATTATTGTCTATAAAATTTTGTACAATACTGATAATATTCCCTGTATTTTGAATATATTTTTTTGGTCTAAATTCCTTAACTCTTTGCAATGCCCCTTCTAATTGTGAAACATCTGTAATTCCTATAATATAACCTAATTTATCAAATGACTCTACAATGTCTAATTGATGATCATTCACATGTTCTCCATACTTTTTCAATCTTGGTATAGCAATTACTTTTTTTCCTTTTTCTATCGAATTAATTATTGACCCAACTCCACCATGAGTTATTATGTAATCAGCTTGCTGTTCCAGATTCTCTATTTCGTCATTTGATACAAAATCAATAATTTTCATATTTTGTGATTCATATTTTGTATAACCTGCTTGTACAATTACTTCTCCACTTATTTTTCCGTCCTCTACTAGTTGATCAATTTTCTCTAGTAATCTATGAAAACTATTATTTTGTGTTCCTAACATTACTAATATCATTAATATATTGCACCTCCATATACTGCTTTAGGATATATTTTAAGCATTTCTTTCCACTGCACAATAAATAAATCAGCTATTGGATAAATAAGTCTTCCTGTCGCTGTTTTTCTATTTCTATTGGCAAATGTTTCTATATAAATTATTTTACTTCCAAATAATTTTCCAAGATAACACATTGGTCCTGCAGTATGTGTTCCTGTTGTAACTATGTATTGTGGCTTTATCTTAAAATATAAATATATAGTTTTTAAGCACAAATAGAAATATACAAATATATATCTAAATAATTTTTTCCTCGTTCCATATGGAAGATATGATATTTTATCTCCATATTTTTCTTTTGCTCCGATTGTAGAATTATCTTTTTCTGTAACTATATGATAATCATATTTTTCAAATAATGGTTTTAATTGTTGTAATTCGTTAAAATGCCCTCCTGTACTTGATATGAATAATACTTTTTTCTTTTTCATCTTTTATCTTATTCCTTCCACTTGACATAGCACCATCTTGCCTATCTTTTTTAATTTTTATTATTTATATTTGTTAAATATCCTGGTGTTTCTGCTGTATCTATTCTTGCATATGTAGCATCTTTATATGTAGTATCAAATTTAGTACCATTTCCTCCTATGATATTACCACAATTCAAAAACATATTAGTAGAATTTGTTACAGCTGAAGTTGTCCAACCTGTATTATTTGTTGAATCATATTCTTTTACATATATAGTTCTCAAACTTTGACATGTATAGAACATACTTGACATATTAGTTACATTTTTTGTGTCAAAATCACTCAGATCTATTTCTGTTAAACTCCTACAACTGTGAAACATTCCTTGCATATTAGTTATTTTGTCTGTTTTTAAATTATCCAATTTTACAGAAACCAAACTAATGCAATATTGAAACATATTTACTACACTTTTTAAATTTTCAGCATTCCAGTTACTTAAATCTAAATTCGTTAAGCTGTTGCAATTTCCAAACATTGCATCCATAGTAGTAACTTTACTTGTATTCCATTTGCTTAAGTCTAATTCAGTTAGATTATTGCATCCTGAAAATACAGCATACATAGCTGTTACTGAGCTTGTATTTAAATTATTAACATTTAACTTTGTTAAACTGCCATTAAAAGAAAACATATTAGATATATCTTTTGCTGATTCCGTATTCCAATTTTCTATGTTTAGTTCTTTTAGATTAGTACAATGTTCAAATGTTCCTCCATATGACCATCCATTATGTCCAAATTCGGTTACTTTGCTAACATCCCAATTATTTAAATCGAGTTTTTCTAATGAACTACATTTTTCAAATGTTGAAAGTAATGTTGTAACCTTACTTGTGTCCCATTTACTTAAATCTAGTTCTGTTAAACTGTTACAATCGCTAAACATTTTAGACATATTGGTTACTTGGCTTGTATTAAATCCTGCCACATTCAATTTTTTTAATTGTTTGCATGTGCTAAACATTCCTACCATTGTTGTTACATTTGATGTATCAAAATTGCTCAAATCCAATTCTGCTATTTTTAGACAACTATTAAACATATTATTCATGTTAATTATATTACTTGTATTCCAATTTTTCAAATTTAATGAAATTAATTCTGAACAATTGTAGAACAACTTTTCCGTACTTTCAACTTGACCAGTATTAAAATTGCTTAAATCCAATTCTGTTAAACTATAGCAATTTTGAAACATCCCCGTCATGTCTGTTAAATTACTCGTGTTCAATTTTTTTAGATTCAATATGTTCAATTTATTACAACTACTAAATATATTATTCATAGATTTTACATTACTAGTATCAAGCTCGTCTAATTCAATTTTCACTAATTGAGTACAATTTAAAAACACACATTGCATTTGTTCTATATTATTTGTATTCCACTTGTTCAGATTTATACTTGTTAATGACTTACAATTTCTAAACATACTGGAAATATCTTTTGCTTGTGCCATATTCCAGTTTTCTATTTTTAATTCTTCTAAACTAATGCAATCTTGAAACATTCCACCATATGTCCAATATGTATTACCAAAAGAAATTACATTGCTTGTATCCCAATTATTTAAGTCAAGAGCTGTTATTTTATTACAACCTTGAAACATCCCCAAAAAGCTTGTTGTTCCTGTTGTACTAAAATTATCAAATTCAAAACTTTGTACATTATTTAAATTTGAAAATAAATATTGAGCACTTTTATTTGGAAATATCGTTTTGTTACTAATAAATGTTAGCTCATATAATCCATTATTATCAGTATCTGTATAATATCCGATTATACTTTCATCTTGTTTTTCTGATGCATCGAATTTTGCTAATATATCTGTTGATGTTGGCTCTTCTCCTTTTTTAAATTTTACTGACTCTATTTGATTTTTTAATATTGAACCTGTTAAGTATTTAGTTGTATTATCTCCTTTTTGTGCTAGCACCATTCTATTAGGAACACTCATCTCAAAATTCAAATATGAATTTAAAATTTTATTAGCTGGTACTGTGGTTTGGTCTTTATATTTAAATGTGATTATTATTTCTTTTGTTTCTTTACTTCCTATTGTTTGTCCAGGTATAAATCCTTCTATTTCATATGTTATTTCTTCATTATCGTAAAATTCTTTTCCATATGTAACCTTTTCAAATACTGCTGCTTCTATTGCATTATTATATACTGTTACTTTATATTTTATCTCTGATTTTGTATTACTTTCTGATAATTCTACTGTACTTTTCATCATTGTTCCGAGGAAGTTTTCTATTTTTGAATTATTTAAGTTTGCATCTATGTCACTCACATATTCTACGTCTGTTATAAATACTCCATTTTGATTGTTTGCGATTGCTTTTCCTTTTATGTCTCCTGTTATTGAATTTATGGCAGAATATCCTATTCCCATAAATATAGTTGCAATTACTAATGCTAATAATAATATGCCGTTTTTATTTATTTTCAAATTTTTGCACCTCTCTTATCTTTAGATTGTGTTCAAAATTATTTTATTATAAATAATTTTAAAAATCAATATAATCAAAATATTTTACGCAAAAAAACATAACAAAAAGTTCTGCTTTTATTTATGCTCTTGGATGAGCTTTTTTATATACATTTTTTAATGATTCATCTTGGAATTGCATATATATTTGAGTTGATAATATATCTGAATGTCCAAGCATTGTTTGAATTGATTTTAGGTCAGCTCCGTTTTGTAATAAATGTGTAGCAAATGAATGTCTTAAAACATGTGGTGTTATGTCTTTATCTATATGTGCTTGTTCTTTGTAGTATTTTATAATTTTCCAAAATCCTTGTCTTGTTAAACGTTGTCCATTTACATTTACAAATAAAGCTTGTTCATTGTCATCTTTTATCATTGTATGTCTTGCATTAAGCATGTAGTCTTTTAATGCTTTTAATGACATTTCTCCGATTGGCACTGTCCTTTCCTTTTTTCCATTTCTACATGTTGCATATCCTGTTTCTAAATTTATATCTTCTACATTTAATGATATTATTTCTGTTACTCTCATTCCTGTAGCATAAGCAAATTCTAACATTGCTTTATCTCTTGTTCCTTTTAAGTCTACATTTTTAGGTTGTTCTAACAATAATGCTACTTCACTTGATGTTAGTACACTTGGTACTCTTTTTTCTATTTTAGGTGATTGAATTCCTTCTGTTGGGTCTTTTTCTACTTGTTTATTCTTTGTCTCATATTGATAAAATGACCTAATTGCAGCTAATCCTCTTGATATTGTTGATGTCTTTTTTCCTTGTTCTTGCATATATTTTATATAATCTTTTATTCCGTCATTTGTTAGCTCATTGTATTTTCCTTCAATTGTTCCTAAATAATTTTCAAATTGTTTTAAATCTCTTTTATATGATTGAAGTGTGTTTAATGACACTTTCTTTTCATTCTCTAAAAATCCAAAAAATAAGTTTAATTGTTCTTCCATTTCTTCCCCCACCTATGTTAATTTTTATTGTCCTTCGCAAACAATTTTACATAACTGATTGCTATTATGTTATATCAAATTTTCACTCAAAAGTAAAGAGGTTTTATAGATATTTTTAAAATTTTATTAAGCAATTATAAAGTATCTAACTAAATGTACTATTAGCCTGTAAGAAATTTCCACTTTTATTATTGAACTTATTATTAGTGTCAGCATAATACCTATTGAAATAATTATATGTTTCAATATGGAAAGCTTTATATTCTCTTTTCGTCTATCTTTTATTATTGATTGATATAATTTTATGCTACTAACACCTAATATCATTAAAGCTGGAATAAAGATAATGTTTTGCAAAAATATTGTTGTTAGTATAAACATTATTCCTTTTATTTTTCCTAATGCAAATACACATGCTGAAATTGTATATCCTAAGCAAAACCCTCGTACTAAAATTATCCCAAGTACTATTGGTATTCCTATTATAGTTGTCCCTGCAAACCATAATAAAAACACAAGAATAATATTATTTTTTATATCTTTTTGTAATTCACTAATGTAATCTCCATTTTTGAGCTGATTAGTTTCATCTATATAAGTGTTTATATATTTTTGTATATCACTTTTATCTTGTTTTTGATTTATGAACATTACACCTAAAAATATTCCAACAGCAAATATAATTAATACAATGAAATACGCTTTAGTATTATTTAATATATCTTCTCTAATCGCTAAAAATATTTGATTTTTTCTCTTTCGCATACCATTCTCCTTAATAAATAAATTTATTAATGTCTATTCATTTAGTTACAAAAAAAGAACATGAATTTAATCATGTTCAATAACTTTTCCGTAGTTTCCTCCACCACCAGATTCAACTTTCATATTTCCTTCTCTTGCATTTACAATGTTTTTTGCGATTTTTTCTCCAACAATTGCTTCAATATCATCTTCTGATAGTTTATGCAAAATATTCATTTCTGTTTCAAAATTATATAATAATTTTTCTATAGTTTTTCCTCCAACTCCTGGAATAAAACTTAATGGTATTTGATATATGTATGGTGGCCTGTTTTTAGGGCTTTTAGTTGTTTCTTTATCTTTTATTAATTCTATTCTATCAAAAACACCAAAAGTAACTTTATCACTTCCACATTTAGGACAAATTTCTACTGGCTCTTTAGTTTCAATTGTACTATCACAATTATCGCAATGTGTTCTATGATATTTTCCAAGTTTAGGGTCAAGTCCATAATTTGCTAATATTTTTCTTCCATCCTCATTTTTTAAAGCTTTTACTACTTCTTTAAAACTAATATCATTAACAAGCATTTTATTATATTCTCTTGCAATTTTAGGCAATGAATGTGCATCTGAATTTGTAACAAATGTCTTATTTTCTAGTTCTGATATCATATCTGCTAAATATGTATCTGAACTTAATCCTAACTCAACTGCGAAAATTTTATCATATTTTTCTTTAAATATGTCTTTTAGTCTATCTGTACAATTTCCATAATAACTTTTAAATGGAGTAAATATATGAGCTGGAATCAAAATTCCATTGTATTTTTCAACTATGTCTATCAGTTCATAACCAGATATATTTGACCTTTGAGTGCTTAATGTTATGTTTTTTATATGTGTACTCATTTCTTGTGAAAATCCCTTTATATCTTTCAAATGTGGAAAGAAGCAAACATTATGTGCTGCACCACATTTTCCATTTCTGCCTTTTTCTGATGTTTCTACTTCACTTCCTAACAAGATACATACTTTGTCTTTGTATATAATACCTCCATCTTTTAATTCATATGCATCTCCTGTTTTTAGGAATTTTTCTATATCTTCAATTACATATGGTGATGCACAATCTATTATCCCTACTATGTTAATTCCTTTTCTTTCTGCACATTCTTTTGCAATATTAGCAAAATTCAAACTTCTTGCAGCTGTTATTTTTATAGGTTTACCATTTTCACTTCTTCCAATGTGTACATGTAAATCTGCAAATACTTCGTACATTGCTGTTCCTCCTCATAATTATTTATCATCCATCTTAGCATGATTTAATATCTTTTCTTCTATTTCTGTTGTAAACATTGCTCTATTTGCGGTCTTCTTAGCCTCTTTTGCAGTTGTTTTCAATTCTTCTAGTTTTTGGTCTACACATATTGAATAATCTGTTGCGATACTTTTTACTAATTCAGGAACTCCTTTTGAATCCCTCATAAGTTTTTGTAATCTCGCAAAAACAGTAGTATCTACATTTCCATGTATCACTATTTTTTCCATTGCTTCGACAAACTCTCTAAAACTTTGTAAATATCTATTATATTCTGTTTTTAGGTTTCTATGTTCTAACAAGACCATTGCTTCATCAGGATTAAACGCAATTCTTTCAGGTCTGTCTATTAACATTCCGCCAAATTGGTCTGTTAATTCCAATATATCACTTTCGGGTTCTCTTGGATTTCCACTATATCTATTTACACCTTCACATATTTTACAAAATCTTTTGTCAAACCCTAATTGTTCCAAGTACTCGGCTCCTTCTTTTGCATATGTTTTCAATTTTCCTATTTTTTGAGAATCGTCAACCTTTTTACAATTGCATAATAAGCACGCAGTTAAAACCAAATTATTATCTACTTTTAAATTAGTGTATTTCAAGAATATTCTTGCTATTTCAGTTTTGAATACAACAGATTTGTCAAAATTTATTTTCAACTTTGGTGCTAAAAAGAATATTATCTCCATCTTTGATATTAAATCTTCTTCATTTAAAATATATTCAGCAAATTCACCCATTTTTCTTATGTTCCCCTTTCTTTGCACATTTTATCTCGTAAATAATCTGCTCAATTATGCAAAAAACTTATTGAATTCTTCTTCGTTAATCTTTTCCTTAGTGATAAGCACTTTTGCTATTGCATGAAGTGTTTCTACATTTTGTCTTAAAATTTCTTGTGCATCATTATATGCTGTATCAATTAATCTTTTAACTTCTTTTCCTATTGCATCTTGCATTTCTTCTCCAAACATTTGATAATTAATTTGTCCGTCACTATCTTTAAAAGAAATTGTCCCTATCGAGTCACTCATACCATAAACAGTAATCATATCTCTAGCGATTTGTGTTGCCACTTCTAAGTCATTGCTTGCTCCTGTTGAAATATCATCTAATATTAATTTTTCTGCTGCTCTTCCACCTAATAATGCAATAAGTTTTTCTTGCATTTCTGTTTTTGATATATAGTATTTATCTTCATCAGACTTATACATAGTATAGCCTCCAGCCATTCCTCTTGGTATTATAGAAACTTCTTTTACTGCTGTTTGTGTTGGTAAAAATTGACTTACTATTGCATGTCCAGCTTCATGATATGCTGTTAGTTTTTTGTCTTTATCTGATATTTTTCTGCTTGTTTTTTCTAGTCCTACTGTTACTTTTTTAACCGCTTCATCTAAATCTGCATTTGTTATTGCTGTATGGTCTTTTTTGGTTGCTATTATTGCAGCTTCATTTAAAATATTTGCAAGTTCTGCTCCTGTAAAACCAGCAGTGTCTTCTGCAATACTATATAATGATACATCATCAGCCAATTTTTTGTCTTTAGCATGAATTTTTAATATTGCTTCTCTTCCTACTAAATCTGGTGCTGGAACTGTTACTTGTCTATCAAATCTACCTGGTCTTAATAATGCTTTATCTAACATTTCTGGTCTGTTTGTAGCTGCTAAAACAATTATTGTTTCTTCTGAAGAGAATCCATCCATTTCAACTAATAGTTGGTTTAATGTTTGATTATTTTCTGATTCTGCTCCACTATTGCTTGTTCTTCTTGATCCTATCGCATCAATTTCATCTATAAATACAATACATGGTGCTAATTTTCTTGCTTTATCAAATAATTTTCTTACTCTTGACGCACCAAGTCCTGCAAACATTTCTATAAATTCTGAACCACTCATTGAAATAAATGGAACATCTGCTTCTCCTGCAATTGCTTTTGCTATTAATGTTTTTCCTGTTCCTGGCTTTCCATATAATAAAACACCTTTTGGGATTTTTGCTCCCATTTCTGTAAATTTCTTTGGTTTTTTCAAAAATTCTACAATTTCTTTTAATTCCTCTTTTTCTTCATCTAATCCTGCAATATCATCAAATGTAATTTTAGTTTTTCTTTCAGTATCATCATATACTTCGCCTTTATCTCCAAGTCCTTGCATTTTGAATATCATTATAAATAGTGCAACCATTATTATAGTTGGTAAAATTGAAAATATATATGATGGAATTTGAGATAATATACTTGGTGTTTTAGTCTCTAATTCAATATTATTTTCTTCTAACACTTTTTGTTGTACTAGTTCTGAAAAAACTTGAACACTAGGAATTATTGTTGTTTTTTCTTTTTCTACATCTTTCATTTTTACTTTTAAAGACATACTGCCTGTAGTCATCTCTATTTTTTCAACATTTCCTGCTTGAATCTCTTTTACTAAATCTGTATATGCTAATTTGTTTTCATCAGAATTTTTATCTTTATTATATTGATATGCTAAAAATCCTATAAGAACTATGATAGCTATTGTAAATATTGTAATTAATGTATTTAATAACACTTCTGATTTTTTCTTTGATTTATCCTTATCTTTATTCATTATTTGACCTCTTTTCTATTTTTATGCTTCTGAACCTTCTGGTGTATCTGTATCTGTATCTTTATCCTCATTTTCGTCTTTACCTTCATCTTTGTCGTCGTCTTTGTCCTTTTTTTCTTTTTTCTCTTCTTCTTGTCTTTTTATTTCTTCTCTTACATTTTTTTGCTCTTGCCTAATTTTCATAACTTCTTGCATTTTCTTTATAAAATCATCTTTTAATATAAAAATAGCTGCTGCTAAGTATATATATGCAATAGTTGTATATGCAACTTCAAAATATTTTATCTTGAAGTCAATAAAATAATTTACAATTAAATATATAATATTTAATATCATTGGTAAAGTAAATGAATATATTGCCATATTGTATATTGCAGAAAATTTCATTTTTATTTTTGCCACAACTGCTGTTATCCATCCAAAGACTGCAATTCTAAATGTGTCTAATAGCAAATAGATTATGTCTGTAAGTAATAAGTATATAAACATTGTTGTTGCATAACTTGTATAAAATGGAGTCATTTTTTCACTCCTTAAAAATTCTATTAAGTCTGCTTTGTTGAAATTTTGTATATCTTCTTTAGTATAATTTGCTATAAAATCTTTGTATGTATAATTCTGTGTTTGAATATGTTCATCATCTACTTTGTTTTTTAAAATAATTTCATCTTTAAAGAAATATATATTTGTTCCAACAATTGTTTCTTTGTTTTCTAACTCTTCTTTTTGTTCTGACGTTTCTGCAATTGGATTTATAATTACTTTATTTATTTGGCTATTAGCAATATCATTTATTACCATAGGCTCTGTTAATTCCATACTGACTTTTCCATCTTCAAATGTAAAATCAGGAATGTTTTGCTCTATATATTGTGCTAAATTTCCAACAGCTTTATTCATTTTTATCATAGAACCACATAAAGCAAATGTAGTAACAATTATAGCCATTGTTATTAAATATCTGACTGCTTTAAAAATTCCATCTTGAGCCATATCAGGATATTTCTCGAATTTTGTTATTGAATACCATATTTTTTTTGGAAAGCTTATCTCCATTTTCTACCATTCCTTTCTAATAAATGCCTTTTTTTATTCATACACTCTTTCTAACCTGCTATCCACAAACATTGGGCTTACATTAAAGTGTACTTCATCATTTATTTTTATATTTTTTCCTGTAATATCAACACTTACATGGAACATTCCCAATCTTCCAAGTACTTCGCATTTTTCACCATTTATTGTAACATATATTTTTTTATTTTTAAATGCATCTTTGGCATCTCTAACAACATATCTTAATTTATCAATTGGTCTAAACATATCTCTATCAACAATTATATTAAATCCATCTGCATATCCACATGGGATTATTGCAATTTTAGTTTCTTTTTTGGTTGTGTATGAATTTGAATATCCTATATTATATCCTACTGGCAATGTTTTTATTTCTGCGACATTTGATTTTAAATATCCTACTTTTTTGAATCCCCAGGTATTTGGAATCGACAATCTTCCAAGTAATGCCGAACCTACTCTTACTGCATCTAAGTGCATTTCTGGGAAGCGCAAAAATGCAGAGGAATTGCACATATGTAGCATTCCTGTGTCAATCTTATTTTCTTTTAATATTTCGATACATTCCATAAATCTTTCATATTGCTCTTTAGATTCTTTGCCATCTCCAAAAAATGCAATTGAAAAATGTGAAAATGCTCCTTCTATTTTTATGTTTTTCCACGCTTTTATTGCTTGTACCATTTTTTCTTTATTACTATATATAAAGCCGTATCTTCCAAAGCCTGTATCTATTTTTAAATGTGCTCTAGCTTTTGTCTGTAACTTTTGTGCAATTTCTTCTACTGCCTCTCCTGCCTCTTTTGATCCAACTGTTAATATTATATTATTTTTAATCAATATTTCTATATCTTCTTTTACTGCTGTTGAAGACATCATCAAAATATTTTGTGTTATTCCAGCATTTCTTAAGGCTACTGCTTCTTCCACAGTAGCAACAGCAAAAAAGTCTACTCCATTGTCAATTAAAAATTGGGTGTATTTTACTAAATCTAATCCGTAGCCATTTCCTTTAACTACGGCAATTAATTTAGCTTTTTTCTTATCTTTACTTATTATTTCATTAATAATTTTTAAGTTATGCTTTAAATTTTCTTTTTCTACTACTAGTTCTTTCATTTTTGCTTCATTCCTTTTTTACTTTTTGAACTTAGTTTTAAGCCCTCTTAAATTTCTAAATGTCTTTTCAGAGAATTTATAAATTGAATATGTTAATGGCTTAAATGGTATATACACTTCTCCTATAAATTCTGTAAATGTTGCTCCAAAGCCTTTTTTGAATCTATATAATCCATATTGAGGATGATTTTCATCTACAACACCTGAAACCCCTCTAAAGTCATATACATCATCATGTCTTGCAATTGCCATTTTTATCATTTCCCATTGTAATAAATAATTTGGCATTAAGTTTCTGTGTTCATTACTGCTTGCACCATATAAATACCATGTTTTATTCCCATAAAATATAGGTATTACTCCTGATATTGGTTTTCCTTCATAATATGCCATCAATAACTTCATATGGTTTGGTGCTAATTCATCATACATTTTTTCAAAATATGATAATGGTCTTATTATAAATCCATCTCTCGCACCTGTTTCTACCATTATTTTGTGGAATTCTTTTAAGTCTTCTCTTGTACCTTCTTTTACAACTACACCTTTTCTAGTTGCCAAACGTACATTATATCTTGTTTTTGAATGAAATTCAGCAAATATCTCATCCTCTGTTTTTCCTTTTATATCTAATCTAAATACATATCTTGGTTGTATTTCTTCTCTAAAGTTTTTGGCATCATCTTTTATTCTATACCCTAAATTTGTTACTATTTTTCTGTATTCTTCATCACTGCTTAATATATCTGGTTCTGCTTTATATACTATTGCATTGTACTTTTTAGCTAATTCTTTTATTCCATCTGTTAATTGTTTCATTACAGCCATATCATGTATATCACATGTTGGTCCTCTTGATGAATACATTATATTTCCAAAAATAGGTATCTTTCTTATTAATATACTTACTGCTCCAATTATTTTTCCATTTTTATCTTCTGCTAATACTACTTCATTTTTCCAATTTGATTTTACTTTTGCCCATTCTGGTGATTGTTGAAAATTGCATCTTTCATGTCTTTCAAGAAATTCTTTATATTCTTTTTCACTTTTTTCGTCTGTTACAAATCTCATTTGTTTTACCTCGCTTCTATTTTTGACTTTATTTTACACTAATTATCTTATTTTTACAAGTGCTTATTGAAAAATATTATCAAAACCCTATTCGTGGTATTCAAGGAGTAATACTTTCTGAGTAGCAAAAGAGGTGCCCCACATTAGGGCACCTTTTTTATATTATAGAAAAGCTTTTTTTATTGTGCTTTTTTGTTATTTTCTTTTATCATTTTATCAAGAGAATCAATCAAACTTTGAAGTTCTTTTAAATCAGAACCCATCATCTCCCAATCATTTCTGTCATTAGATTCCGTTAAATTCTTATTGGCATTTATAATAGCTTGTATCATGCCATCAACATCTTCTGTATTTGTTATTTCAATATTTACAGCAGATTGTGACAATAAATTTGAAATAGCTTCTTCAAGAGTGTTTCCTATTGCTACTTTTGTTCCAGAAGCAACAATTACTTTTTTCAAAGTTATTGGCTGATTTGGCTCATTTGCCATTGTTTGATATATTGTTTCTACATATAAAACCGTATTATTTATAGGTATAATCTTCATATCTTTTGATATCTTACTTCCTGTAACATTTATCGTTGCAAGTTCTGCTGAAATTGTTTCATCTTGGTCTATTTGATTATCTAGTTGAATTGGGCCAAGTATATTACTATCAGTTGGGTATTTGTAAATTTTTAATTCACATTCAGTACCATTGCAACTTCCAACAAGATATGAGGTAATATTGGATTTTCCATTTTGTGTATACATTTGTATCAATCCTAGTTCGCTCTTATCATTGTCTGGTGTTTTTATCATCGCATAATATGGTTCTAAAGTTGCCACTTTTGATTTTGTAGATGTCGTTCCATATTTGGTTAATGCCCATATATCATTATTTCTATATAATACATCTTCTTTTACATTATGATATACCATAAGCATTTCTGATTGAACATCATATAAAAATTTAGGGTATTTCATTTGTTGCTTAATTCCATCTGGAATTTCTTTTCCTGAATAATCAGAAAATATCGTAGGGTATAATTTTAAATATGCCATAATTACAGGATCATTTCTGTCTGTTATATAAAATGTCATTTCACCATCATATGCATTTATAATTACCTTTACTGAATTTCTAATGTAATTAATATTGCGTTTTGCCCCATCATATTCAACTTCTGTATATGTTGAATATGGATATTTATCAGATACAGTATATGCATCTAATACCCAATATATTTTTCCATCATCTACAACTGTATATGGATTTTCATCATATATTAGATTTGGCAATACTGCTTTAGCTCTTTTAACAATATTTCTATTAGTTAAAATCTTGCTTTCACTTGATATTGAACTTGTCATTGCAAGTCTAATATCTTTATTTTTTACAGCAAGTATCAATCTATCCCAAAAGCCTACTTGAATTCCTGAATTTCCATCATAATTATTTACATGTTCTACTCCATCACTATCTGTATAGTCGTATTCTGATTTATTCTTTGTATTTGTAACAGCAACACTATTAGTTTCAACTCCATAATATATTCTAGGTTCTTTTACTTCTAATATATTATCTGAACCACTAATATCTTTTTGAAGATATTCTACATTTCCATCTTCTGTTACTGATGTTGCAGATGCAATAATTTGCCCCATTCCATGTGTATATTCATATGTCTTATTGTTATATGATATAGTGTTATTTTCTGCTTCTCTTGGTGCCACATATGTTAATTGATCTTTACCATTTATATTATATTTAGCTAATGAAACACTGTTATAAATGTAATATCCTGTTTCTGTTTGAGTATCTTTTAGACTCTTTTTCACAAGATTCTTGTTGACAATAGTTATATTATCAATTACATCGTCATTTTTCTCAACTTCATCTTCTTTTATTGTTCCTGAATAGTCTATGCTTGTCTCTTTAACCTTTATATTATAAGCTTCTTGAGTTGATTTTATATTTTCTGATATATATTTACGCTCCTTGTCAAATTCATTTGATTTTACAAATATGCAATCATATCCCACCATTACTAAAAATAATGCCACTAAATATATTGGTACCACTGCTACAGGATACACTATCTTTTTCATTTTATTTTGTGCAAAGAATTTTACTGAAATTATTACTGCTATAACTATTATTACAGATAAAATTAGATATCCCCATAGTTGAATTGTTGATTCAATAACTCCTGCACCTGTCAATTCCGTTCCATTGCTTAATGTTAAGAATTTTCCTGTAACAATATTTTGAGTATTTAATGCATTTTGTAAAGCCATTCCGATTGATACTATTATTGCATTTCTTAACAATTTCTTTATAAGCTTACTTTTCCTTAATAATTCTCTATCAACTGCTTTAAAATAAAAATTAAATATTATTATATAATACCCTGCCATGTAAGCACTTAATGCAATCATCATTTTAACAAAATCACTTAATAATGCCTCTACTAATGGCTTTATGAACATATAATATGACATGTCTAAATTAAATATTATATCTGTTTTTCCAAATGATGCATTGCTCACAAAAAGCAATACTTTATCTACCAAGTCATTTGAAACTATCACACTTACTATTGCAGCAACTATTAGTGTTATTGATTTATTGGGTAATTTAGGTACCTCTCTCTTTTCTTGTTCAAAAAATGGCTTTAATCCTTTTTTTATTCCTTTATTTGTAAAATATAATATTATACTTAATAAAACAAATGTTATTCCCATTATAGAATATTTATATTTTATGTCTGTGAAAAATTTTTCTACATATTGTTCTCCAAGTTCAACATATTCTAAATATTGTCCTCTTAGTGATACATATGTTCCTAATGCATATATTGCAATAAATATTATTACTATTATTGCTCTCATTTTTTTACTGATTCTAAGTTTGTTCTTTTCCATCTCTTCTCCTTTTTGCACCGATTATCTCGCTTTTTTTCCGTGCAATTTTGCACAGATTATCTCGCTTTTTTTCTGTGCAATTTTGCACAGATTATCTCGCTTTTTTTCTGTGCAGTTATATTATTGCTTTGGCGAAATCCTTTGAATTAAAGATTTCCATATCATCGATTTGTTCTCCAACGCCTATAAATTTAACTGGTATTTTATTTTCTGCTACAATTCCAATTACTGCTCCGCCTTTAGCTGTTCCATCTAATTTAGTTAGTACTATTCCTGTAATATCTGCTTGCTCTTTAAATGCTTTTACTTGTGATATTGCATTTTGACCTGTTCCGGCATCTATTACTAATAATACTTCTTTAGATGCATCTGGCATTTCTTTGTTTATTACTTTTTGTATTTTATTTAACTCATCCATTAAGTATTTTTTATTGTGCAATCTTCCTGCCGTATCGCAAATTAATATGTCTGCCCCTATTTCTCTTGTTTTTGCTATTGCATCATATACTACAGATGCTGGGTCTACTCCTTCTTCTCTTTTTACAATCTCTGCACCAGCTCTTTGGGCCCAAATTTCTAATTGTTCAACTGCTGCTGCTCTAAATGTATCTGCTGCTGCAACAACAACTTTTTTACCATCCTTAGATAGCCTTGCAGCCATTTTTCCTATTGAAGTTGTTTTTCCAACCCCATTTACACCTATAACTAAAATAACAGATGGCTTTGTTTCAAGCTTTAATGAATTATCTGATATTTCCATTATTTTTTCGATTTCTTCTCTTAGAGCTTCTTTTACTTGTTCTTGATCTTCTATTTTTTCTTTTTTCATTCTTTCTCTTAAATTTGAAATAATTTTTGTTGAAGTCTCTATTCCAATGTCTGACATTATTAATGCTTCTTCAAGTTCATTTAAAAAACCTTCATCCACTTTTCTAAAATTACTAAATACATCATTTATTTTTTCATTTATTGATTCCTTTGTTTTATTTAATCCTTGTTTTAATTTATCAAAAAATCCCATAATCATCCTTCTTTCTGTTGGTATTTTAACATCTTTCATTTTAAAAATCAATACTTTCGCGTCTAAACTTAAAGAGGAGCTACTTTGTGCTCCTCTTTTACTTCTACTTCATTCCTGATTTAGTTATTCTTCTAGCAACTCCATTTTGCCAATTGAAACTTCATAAACCTGTTGCCATTCACCTATTTCTGGTTCTTCTTCATTTTTTCTTACAAATTTAATCGTTTTCATTTTTCTGCAAAATACTTTTCTTTCTTGAATTCTTCCAAGACATTTTAGATGTGAACCGACCTCAATATCCTTTAAAATCTTTGCATTTCTATTCCATGCAATACACCAAATATAGTCTGATTCTCCATCAGGGTAATTCACTGCTAACAATATAGCTGAAATTTTTCTGTTTTGTTTTCTTGTTATTTTATAAATAGAATTTTTACAAATATAACCATCAAGAAAAATTTCGTTTATATCAATTTCATCTCCTTCATTCTCATAAGATTCAATATTTTCTACCAAGACCACCATTCTTACATGTTTTATTTTGCCATATACATCCAAAATATTTATTGATTTGAATTTCCCTGTACATCTAACATATTTGCCTGTAAGTTCTTCAATTTTTATTTCTTTAGATTCTAACAAATCATCAGATATTAAAATTGGTATAGTATCTTCAAACCCGCTAAGTCTTTTTGCTACTAATTTAGTATAATAAAACTTAGTTCCATAATAGTCTTGATGATCATATTTTAGTTCGCTCCGAATAGTTCCTGTTAGTTCTACACAATTTACTTCTTGCATTTTTTCCTCCTGCGTTTTAAAAAATTTAGTAGAAGTTATCTATTTATAGATATTACAAATTTGCCAAATATATATAAATAGCTTCTTATATTAGCATATTTTACTATATTATTATAGTATTTTTTATTTTTGATGTCAATGTTAATTGCATTTTTCTTCTATCATTTTGGCTATTCTTTCAGCTTTTTCTTTAATTAATTTTTGGTCTTTTCCTTCAATCATAACTCTTACAAGGGGTTCTGTGCCAGATGGTCTAATTAATACTCTACCATTTCCATCAAATTCTTTTTCCAGATTTTTAATTGCTTCTTTTATCTCTTCATTTTTTTCATAATCATATTTTTTATTTGAATCTACTTTAGCATTAATTAAAACTTGTGGATATTTTTGTACTAAATTGCCCAATTCAGAAGCTTTTTTACCACCTTCTAGTATTGCTTGAATAAGCATTAGCGATGTTAAAATTCCATCACCAGTTGGGTTATAATCTAGCAAAATTATGTGTCCTGATTGTTCTCCTCCTAAATTATATCCGCTTCTAAGCATTTCTTCTAAAACATATCTATCTCCAACTTTTGTTTGTACAAAGTTTAATTTTTCTTTTTCTGCATATTTATTTAATCCCAAATTACTCATAACAGTTGCAACTATTGTATTCTTATTTAATTTTCCTTTTTGTTTTAAGTACTTAGAAATAATTGCTATTAATTTATCCCCATCGATTTCTTCTCCGTTTTCATCAACAGCAAGACATCTATCTCCATCACCATCATATGCTATTCCTAAACTCATTTTATTTTTAATAACATATTCTTTTAACATTTCTAGATGTGTTGAACCACATCCTGCATTTATATTAACTCCATTTGGTTCATTATTTATTATTACGTGATTGATTCCAAGGGTTGAAAATACTTTATCTGCAACTTGATATGTTGCTCCATTTGCAGTATCTATTACAACTTTAAAATCAGGGTTATTAAATTTTTCGATATTATCGTCAAAGTTTTTCCTAAAGAAATATACATATTCATCTATCAAATCTGTTCTAACCTCTGAAACTCCTATCTTTTCACTTACAGCAGTTAATTCGTTAAGTTTTCCAGATTCCATAACTTCTTCGATTTCTTCTTCTAAACTATCAGGAATTTTCATACCTTTGTTGCTAAAGTATTTTATTCCATTAAATTCAAATGTATTATGTGATGCAGAAATTACAACACTAGCATCTGCTTGAAATTTTCTTGTTAAATATGCAACTCCTGGTGTTGGAATCACACCTAATAATTTAACATTTGCACCATAACTTAAAAAGCCTGCAACCATAGCACTTTCAATAAGTGTACCAGAAAGACGTGTATCTCTTCCAATTAATATTGTTGGTGTTTTATCTGTATGTTTTGATAACACATATGCACCTGCTTTTGCAACTTTATACACTAATTCAGGTGATAATTCTGTATTAGCAATTCTACGTATTCCATCTGTTCCAAAGTATCTTCTCATTTTTTCTCACAATCCTTTCTATATTATAACTATTCAGCTAACTTGTTTAATAAATTATAATATTCTGTCATTCTAATCAAATTTGTAAACTGAATTTTGTCATTCTTAATTGTCCACGAATCTGAATTCTTCTTTAAAAATTCATTTGTTTTTTCTATTTGTTTAACCTTATCTGTTAGTTTACTTTTTTCAGTCTTAATTTCAGATTCTAAATTTCTATATTGAGTTTTCATTACATCACTAAACATGATTGTATTATATAAATTTATATAATATTCCTTCCTTTGTGAAATCTCTCTTTTAGTAATATTTTCTTTAATTTTGTCTTCTTTTAACAAATCTTCTAGCTCATCTGTAGTTTCTTGAATCTTGTCATTGTAATCAGTAATAATCTCATCAATTGCTTTTAATTCTTTGTCCTGCATATTTTGTGCAGAAAAAATATTATTCGGATTTATATTTTCATCAATTTCACTAATTTCTTTATATATATTTTTTAGCTCAGATATATATTCTTTAATAGCCTTTTCTACAACAGCATAATTTCTTTCTGTTTTTATATTAAAATCAATATTTTCTTTTGTTATATCTGATTGTAATATTTTATTAGTTTCTTCTGTTAATATATTCGTCTGCTTATTATTAAATTCACTAAAAGCAAAATTAAAACCTACTATTGCGATTATCAATATTATTAAAATTATTATTGCTATTGTCATTTTTTTATTTTCCATTTTCATTTTTCCTTTCGTATACATTTATTTCCGCACCGAAAAAAAGCGGAATAATCTGTGCAATTTTGCACGGAAAAAAAGCGAGATAATCTGTGCATTAAAATTCGATTTTTTCTCTTATCCAATTTTCAAGCTCGTCTATATTGATTCTAACTTGTTCCATTGTATCTCTGTCTCTAATTGTTACTGCATTATCTTCTAATGTATCAAAATCTACTGTTATGCAATATGGTGTTCCAATTTCATCTTCTCTTCTATAACGTTTTCCTATTGAACCTGTTTCGTCATATTCACACATAAATTTCTTTGATAATTTTGTGTATACTTCTTCTGCTTTTTCTGATAATTTTTTAGATAGTGGAAGTACTGCTACTTTGTATGGTGCTAATGCTGGATGTAAATGTAATACCGTTCTTGTATCTCCCTCTGCAATTTCTTCTTCATCATAAGCATTACATAAAAATGCTAATGCAACTCTATCTGCTCCTAATGATGGTTCTATACAATATGGAACATATCTTTCATTTGTTTCTGGATCTAAATATGTAAAATCTTCTTTTGACATGTTCATATGATTTGTTAAATCATAATCTGTTCTATCTGCAATTCCCCATAATTCTCCCCATCCAAATGGAAAGGCATATTCGATATCTGTTGTTGCTTTGCTATAAAATACTAATTCTTCTGGGCTGTGGTCTCTTAAACGAATATTTTCTTTTTTCATTCCTAGTCCTAACAACCAATCTTCACAGAATTTTTTCCAGTATTCATGCCATTCTAAGTCTGTCCCTGGTTTGCAGAA
>ULMV01023065.1_pt1 | contig 21746 bp, 32 predicted proteins | sample 1951751 | NCBI WGS metagenome assembly ULMV01 (sample SAMEA4835560, study PRJEB28245) | human gut metagenome | biome: gut microbiome; material: fecal sample | place: Denmark | collected 2008 | reverse complement strand
AATACATATATAGAGCAATGGAAAGAACAAGGACTACTAAAAAGCAATAATTATTTTACTGTACTAGCAAACAATATTTATAAAAGAACAAGAGTAAAGAATAGTGAAATACTAGAATTGCTTATTTATAGTGCATATATAGAAGAACAAAACAAACTTGAAAAACAAGAAAACCAGATAATGTACGAAGATGCTAACTACTACTATGAACAAGGACAACAAGAAGTAACTAAAAATAAAAAGCCATCAATATTAGAGTTGGCTTTCTTTCTTGCGTTATTAGATCAACCAAACTATAGTCGGACTAACTTGGAAACAATATATTGAAACAACAATACAATATAATGCACAACAAATATATAAACAAGCAATTCTAAACATACAACAACAAAAAGACCTAGAAATCGATTCTAGTGAGTTTCAAACAATAATAAACAGACAAAACAATCAAAAACTTAATATAAATAATGATAAAATCTCAGGTGCAGCGGATTTGCAAGCGATAGGACTAAACAATTTAGCAAAAGTACAAGGAATAAAATTAAATGCAGATGATAATGCACAAGTTGAATTTTGGGCAGTAACTGATGAACATAGTACTGAGATGTGTCAATCAATGAATATGATGAGATTTTATATTAATAAAGAGAATAAGTTTGATAGATATTGGGGAAATAGTAAAAAAGATATTAAGCTTATGCCAGTTAGGGTAAATGGGCTGGTACCTGGTATTAATTTACCTCCAATAATGTACTATTGGCATTGGTGCAGGAGTACGATAAGATATGTTTCACCAGTTGCAAAACAAGGAAAAACAGAGTATAATCTTGATATACCTAAAATAAGCAAAGAAATAAGAAAAATATTGAATAACACAAAATTAAATTCTGATGTAAAAAAATTGTTCAATAAGTATTTAACAGAGAATAATGCAGAAATAAATAACAACTTAGATGTTCCAATGCGATATAGTGTTGACGACGATAAAATATATGTAAATCCAAATCACTCAGATTTTAAATATTATGATTTACAAGAAAGCTTAACACATGAAATTATACATATGATAGATAATAGAAAACAAATTACATTGAATAATCATGATTTTATTGAAACTCAAATAAATTTAGCAAATATTGAGATTATGAAAGAAAAAAATAGATATATAGATCTATTTATGAATGATAGTAATTATGAAGAAAACATGACTATAAGTGATATATTTTCAGCAGTAACAAATAATCAAATAAAAGGTGCTTTTTATCACGATAGTTCTAAGTGGAAAAAACATAGTATTAAGTATAGTGAAGTAGTATCAAACATATTAACTGCAGATATAACAAACAATAAATACTCTTTAGAATTGATAAAAGAAATAAAGCCATTAAATAGAATTAGAGAAAGGTTGTTAAAGGAATATGAAATTATCTGACAAAGCATATAAATTAAGAGAAAGATATAAAGAAAAATATAATAAACAACCAAAAGGTTGGGAATATGACAAAGAAACAATGAAAGAATATGAAGAATATTTAGAAAAAGAATTAGAAAAGTAGAGGGGATATTTAAATGAAAATATTGACATATTTATCTAAAGAAAAAATCAATAGCGTTGTCAAATTAAAAGAAAGCTATGATTTTAATATAGATATTAATAATAAGAAATATGAAGCAACTTTATATGGATATTCTGTTGTTATTGATTTTTCTGGTGGCGAAATAATTAATAGTAAAATTAAAATAAGAAATATAAGCTTTGAAGATATGAGTATATTAAATTTTCAAGTAGGACAAAGAATCCAAATTGATGATGAAGATTATTATGTGTCTAATATAATAGCAGAAGGCTTTTGCCAAAGAGTAGAAGTAACAATGGTTAAAAAGATAAAAGAGTAAATACAAAATTGTATTTACTCTTTTATTATGGAAAGAAGGTAGGAAATATGTGGTTGTTAGTTTTAATATTAAGCATTAAATTACAAATGCCAACTTGGTATTGGATTGTATTTACTATAATTACGATATTTAGACCAATTATTTGGGTAGTTAAATATAATTTTGCTGATGGATATATGAAAGCAATAGAATAAAGATAATAAATAAGTTAATAACATTTTATAATTATAAATTTTTAGACGTAGACGTACGTCTATTTTTTATGCCTTTTTACTGATTGCAGGCTATAAAGAACAACAGAATTTTTAAATGTAACAATTTGGGCAGAAGAACAAATTGGGATAGGAGAAAATATGGAAGGCGAAAACCAAAACGCAAATAACACAAATACTGATGTAAACGGGGCAAATAATGCAACGGATAATAATCAAAACAATCAAACACAAACTTTTGATGATGTTTTATCTAACAAAGAATATCAAGCAGAATTTGATAGAAGAGTTCAAAAAGCAATTCAAACACATGAAACAAAATTAAAAGAACAATGGAAATTAGAGCAAGACACACAAAAGTCAGAAGCTGAAAAGTTAGCTCAAATGAACGAAACTCAAAAACTTCAATATCAATTGAAGAAACAAGAGGAAGCAAACCAAGAAATTCAAAGAAAGTTAAATGCTAGAGATTTAAAAGATGAAGCTTTTAAAATAGCAACTACACAAGATACAGCATTTGACCCAGAATTTTTAAATCTTTTTGATTATGGAAATATGACAGCAGAGCAATTACAAGAAAAAACAAAGCTTATAAAAGCAATTCAAGACAGAATTGTTGAGAAAGCAGTAAATGAGTGGTCAAAAGAAAAGCCACCATACAATCCAGACCCATCTGGTAATAAGTCAAGTGCTGATGAAGCAATAAGAAAGGCAATGGGATTAAAGTAAGAAAGGAAGAATAAACAATGAATAATATTGAATTATCAACAATATACTTACCAAAACTAGATGAAGTATATAAAAATGAAGCAAAAACATCTATATTAGATGGAGACGAAACAACAGTACAAAAAGGATTAAATGGAGAAATTAAAGTAGCTAAACTAGATATGGATGGTTTAGGAGACTTTGACAGAAATTCAGGATACACAAAAGGTTCAACAAGTTTTAAGTGGGAAACAGTAAAATATGATAAAGAAAGAAGTCAAGATTTAAGAATTGACAGATTAGACAATCAAGAAGCATTAGGATTGCCATTCGCAAGATTATCTGGAGAATTTGTAAGAACAAAAGTTGTTCCAGAAACTGATGCAGCGAGAATAGCAAAAATAGCAGGAGTAGATGGAATATCAAGAAAGAAAGAAACAATTTCTGATGGTGCAGGAGTTGTAAGTGCATTAAGAGCATGTACAAATAAAATGGATGAGGATGAAGTTTCAACAGAAAATAGAATCTTATTTATAACACCAACACTAAAAGGAATGGTTGACGATTTAGATACAACTAAATCAAAAAAAGTACTAGAAAGATTTTCAACAATAATTGAAGTTCCACAAACAAGAATGTATACAGCAATAACATTAAATAGTGGAAAAGAAAATTATGGATACCAAAAAGCAAAAGACACATACATTAAGTCAAAAGATACAGCTGTAGTATCAGGAAAGACATATTACACAGAAAATTCTGGAACATATTCAAAAGTAAATTCTCCAACAGGAAATCCTTCAACATCAGACTATTACGAATTAATAGAAGGTGGAAAAGATATAAACTTCTTATGTGTTGAAAAATCTGCAGCAGTAACAGCTATGGACCAATACATAAAATACTTTACACCAGATCAAGACCAAAGTGGAGATGACAATGTATTTAAATACAGAAACAATAACTTATATGGACATGTATATGAAAACAAATTAGCTGGTGTATACTGCTCATACGAAGGATAGGAGGTACTAAGATGGCAACATTTATAGGACTAAAAGTAAATAAAGAAGAAAAAGAAGTTAAGCCTAAAGCTAAGAAAGAAGAAATAAAAAAGACTGAAACAAAAACTGAAAAAGAATAAACAGGGAGGCAATAGAAAATGGACGATAATATAGATAAAATAACAAATGATTTAGGACCTAATTATAGAGGTGACGACAAGGTATTAAAAGAAATATTAGAGGAAGTTAGTTCTATTGCCTCTGATATTTCTAATAGGCAAAAAGATGATGAAAAGTTATTTCCATACATAAAAAAAGCTGTAAAAGCGATCTATTTGTCAAGAGGTGCAGAAGGATTAACAAGCAGAAATGAAGGTTCTATTTCAACATCATATGAAGATATTATAGACAAATTAAGAAATGACATTATAAAATCTGGTTTAAGGAGGATTAAATAATGTTATTACGAGATTTAACAAAAGTATATATATCTAAATATGAAGAAATAGAAGACCACGGCGAAACAGACCAAGTATGGAAATATAAAGGCATAGCTTGGTTAAATATGCAACAAGACGTCAATGAGTTAGATAGAAAGTCTACTGGTGAAGTGGATTATAGCACTTATAAAGGAAGAACAACAAATGAATATGACATACAAAAAGGTAATGGAATATCATTTGAAGATATCTCAAAATTAGAGGAGTTTAAGCCTCAATATAAAGTAACTGATAAAAATAAAATCGGAAGTACTTATTTATATATATGTGAGAAGGTGCAAGAATGATAAATTTCAATTGTAATATAAAAGTAAAACATAATTTCAAAAATATAAGTGCTATAGCTCAAAAATTGCCCCAAATAGCAAAAGAAATAACAGAAGATGTGTTAAATAACATTAGAGGTTATGCTATAAAGCTAGAAAAAGGGCACAACGAAAATGGTATATTAGTTGAAATGATTGATATGTCTACAAAAGAGGTAAAAGGAAGGGTTTATGCAGACCCTTCTAAATTTATGTCTAATGGAGTTTCATATTTATTTTTTGAATACTTTGGAACTGGTGCCAATGCTGAGATGGAACATGTGGGAAAAACCAAACACTTCATTCAAAGTGGCTATACAGAATGGTTTATTCCAGTAAGTAAAGTCGAAAAAGCATTATCATATCCAGTTGTAAATATTCAAGGAATAGATTTTTATATAGCTCATGGAAGTAAGGCAAATCACTTCATGGGTGATGCTAGTTTCCAAAATAGAGAAGAGAATGTAGAATTTGCAAAGAAAAAAATAGAAGAAATGTTGAAAGAGGTGTGTAAATGAAAGATTTAAGTATAAAAGAGTTTAGTGATTTAGTATATGAAAAGCTAGAATCATTAAAATATAAACAAATATTGACAAATCCAACAACTACAAGTAAATTTCCTTGTCTTGAATTACATACAACTTTGAAATCTGTAAATAAAACAGAAAACGCATTTCCAATTCGTTCTACATTTCAAATATCAATAACTTGTTGGAATGAAAAGCAACGTCAGGCTATGCAAATGACAGATGAAGTTAGTACAAAACTTCAAGAATATAATTTTATAAGGACAAATACCAGTCCAGCAGTATATGATCCTATATTGCAAAAATACGGTATAACAATAATATTTGAGGTTCGTTATAATTCAATAACGACCTCTTTTAATTTTATAAAATAATAAGGAGGAATTAGAAATGGCAGATACACCAGCAACAACAACACCACAAGTTGCAATGAAGGCAGAAGTATCATATGCAACAACATTAACAGGAAATAGAACTAAAATTGGTTATGTTCAAAAAGTAGGACAATTAAAGACATTAAAAGAAGGGCAAACATATAGTGCATTAGATTTAGATGAAGAAAGGATGGCAAAGGGAAAAAGAAAAGCAGAAGCAGTTGATATTGAAATGATGTTTATACAAGAAGTACATAAAGCAATGGGAGTTATAGCAGATGCAGATACAGAAATATATTTATTTGTTAAATATCCAGAGTCAACAGCATCAGTTGCAAGTAAACCACTTGTACAAACAGTAAAATGCACAATAGATATTGCAGGACAAGAAATGAATGATGGGGATTTCATAAAAGATACTATGAGAGTATTTAAAAATTCAAAAGTAGTAGAAACAGATGGATATCCAGTTGAAGAAGATTCAACAAAATTTTAAGGGGAGGCTTTGAGCCTTCTCTCTTTTGCAAAGGAGAGAAAAAATGATAATAGAAACAAAAAACAAAACAATTAATTTAGTACTAAAAACAAGAAAAATAGTAGACATAGCTAATCTACTAAAAAACAAAAATTTTGAAGAAGCTTTTACAAAAGCATATTCAGAACTAGACATGGAAGCATTGTCAAAAATAATATTTAAGTTAGCAGAAGATGAGGATGGGAAAAGTGTATTTGCAACATCTGGCGAAGTATATGATTTTATGGATGAATGTAGGGCAGACGGAATAACAATTAATGATTTATATGGAAAAGTAGCAGAGGCGTTGAATGAAGAGGGTTTTTTCAAAAAGAAGATGTCAAAGAAGGAACTAAAAGAAATGACATCAAATCCGTTGTCAACAATGAATATGAACGAATTAATTCGAAAGTCAGCAGAAGTAGCTGTAAACAAAATGACGGAACAAATTATATCAGAAATTTAAAAGATATAAATATAAAAATAAAAAATTCAAAAAATGTAGTTGAACTAATAAATGCATTAGAAATGTTTGCATATTATTGGGGAATGAAACCACATGAGTTTTGGAATTGTAGATATTCTGAAATAAAAAACTATTGCCAGGCTAATTTGGCAAAGAAAAATGATGATTTAATAGATGCAATAAATTTACAAGAAGCAGCAACAAACAAGCTAATAGCAGGTGATTGTATGAACCAAAATGCAAAAGTAATCCTTATTAGAGATAATTACAAAGAACTTTTTGAGTCGCAAGAAGAAGTTCAAACTTTAGAAGAACAAAGAATGTTGTTTAAAGGTTAAAAAAATATAAAAAAAATAAATTTTCGACAGTTTTCGACAATATTTTCAAATAGTTTATAATATAATTTTCACATAAATAAAAAAGGAGGAGATATATATGGCTCATTATCAAACAATGACATCAGATAAAAATAAAGATACAGCATTAATAATGTGCATATTTGGAGGATGGTTTGGTTTACATCAATATTATGTTGGAAATATAGGAAAAGGATTATTATATACATTTACTTTTGGGTTATGTATGATTGGATGGTTCCTAGATACAATAAAGATACTGTTGGGAAGCTTCAGGGACAATGTCGGAGCACCATTAAGAGCAACTAAAAAACAAAATAATTAAGAAACACTTACTTAGGTAGGTGTTTTTTTATGCAAAAATACAGAAAGGAGGAATATCTTATGACGGTGGAAGAAATAGAAATAGTTGTAACTGCAAAAGTTGAGGAAGCATTAAAAGAGTTTCAAAAGTTCTTACCAGCTATAAAACAAGCAATGAAACAATCACAAGAAGCATTTTCAAAAATGGATATGAAAGAATTTTCAAGAAAAGTAAATCAAGCTGGAGTTTTTGTTAAAAAGAAATCACAAGAAATGAGAAAAAGTTTAGAAAACAATAATATAAAAATAAGAGTAAACAATGATGAAGCAAAAAAACAAATAAGTCAAATTCAGAAAGAAATAGATAGTTTACAAAAAAAAATAAGTGAACGAGAATTGAAATTAAATTTAACGAATAGTGCTTTAAATAAAATGGAAGATGAAAAAAAACAAGAAGTAACAAAAAAAATGCCAGATGCAGCACCTAAAAGGATAAATCAATTTACACAGTTAAAATTATATCAAGATCCAAATTTTGTTGGATTAGAAAAACAAAGTGACAAATTAAATAATGAAGTAATTAGATATAACGCTTTATTAGACAGTGCTAAGGTTAAATTAAGAGAAATAAAAGAAAATGCACATTTTTCAAAAATAACAGGATTTGCTGGAAGTGTAAAAGACTTAGATGGCATTGTTTACAAAGTAAAACAAACAAGGCAAGAAATAGAGCAAACATCAACTACTCAAAACAGATTGGGTAGTTTTTTGGATGTATTTAAACAAGAAGCAGAACAAATAAAACTTACTATACAGGCTGTAAAGCAAAGTTTTAACAATGTATTTAGCGGCAAAGCTTTTAAGAGTGATGATCAATTTGACTTAGGAAAAAGCGAAAATCAATTAAGATTAATTGATTTAAAAATAGATAAATTAGAAACTAAAATAAAAAATGCTCAAAAAGGTAAAATTGAATTAAGTGATGAAGATATTGCAAAAGCAGAAGTGGAATTAGATAGATTATATAATCAAAAAGAAAAAATAGAAAAATCGGGTGGAGGAAATTTCTTTTCAAAGCTATTTTTAGAAGCTAAAAAGACTAAACCAGTAATTGAAAAAATATCTACCCCTTTAGCAAACATAAAAAATCAGGTAAATAAAATGAGCTCAGGACTAAAAAATGGATTGGGGCATGTTATTAAATATGCTACAGCGTTATTTAGTTTGCGTGGAATATATTCTGTGTTAAGTAATTCTGCTCAAAGTTGGTTATCAAGCCAAAATGCAGGAGCTAAACAGTTAAGTGCTAATATAGAGTATATGAAATATGCTATGGGAAGTGCATTAGCACCAGTTATTCAATTTGTAACAAATTTAGTATATCAGTTAATGAGAGCAATTCAAAGTGTTGCATATGCATTGACAGGAGTAAATATTTTTGCAAAAGCTACAGCTTCATCAATGAAAAGTGCTTCTTCTAGTGCAAAACAAGCAAATAAATCTTTATCAAGTGTACATAATGAAATTAATAATGTTTCTGATAGCAAAAATAGTGGAGGCAGTTCAAGTACGCCTAATATAGATTTATCAAAAATGGAAAATACGCCTAATTCAATAATTGATGCAATAAAGAATGGCAACTGGTATGAAGTTGGAGAAACAATTGGACAAAAACTAAATGATGCAATGAACAGCATAGATTGGACAAAAATACAAAATACAGTAAGAAATATAGCAACAAATATTGCACAATTCCTAAATGGATTTATAAAAACAACAAACTGGAATCAAGTTGGAAATACATTCGCACAAGGAATAAATACAGCAATTTATTTTGCTTACAATTTTGTAACAACATTTGATTGGAAACAGTTTGGAAAAGCAATTGGAGATAGTATAAATGGATTTTTTAACAACATAGATTGGGCAACAGCTGGAAAAACTTTAGGAGATGGGATAAAAGGAATATTTGACAGTATAGATACTGCTTTAGAAGAAATAGATTGGCAACAAATTGCTAGAGATGTTGAAGATTTCATCAAAAATATAGATTGGAGTGGAATTGTACAAGCGTTTTTTAGAGGTCTTGGTGCTGCTTTTGGAGGTTTTTCACTTTTTTTAGGAACACTAATAAGTGATGCTTTTAATGGTATTGGAGATTATTTCAATGATAAAATAGAAGAGTGTGGAGGAGATATTACAAGAGGAATATTTAATGGAATTGTAGATGCGATAGCAGGAATAGGGCAATGGATTAATGATAATATATTTGAACCATTTATAAATGGATTCAAAAATGCATTTGGAATACATTCACCATCAACAGTCATGGAAGAACAGGGGCACTTTATTATAGAAGGCTTAAAAAATGGCTTAACAGGTATTTGGAAAAATGTTGCTAGAATATTTGAAGAATTTTGCAAAAACGTAAAAACTAAGTTTAAAGAAATAAAAGAAAATATATTTGATACTTGGGAAAATGTGAAAAGTAAAACGAATGAAAAGTGGGAGGAAATAAAAGGAAATGTTACAAATACTTGGAATAATATAAATGAAAAGGCCAAAGAAAAATTTGATACCATTAAAAATAAGGTAACAGAAACATGGAATAACATTAAAAACGATCCAAGCAAAGCAGGAATGGCAACAGTGATATTTAATACTTTTTCAAATATAAAGGAAAAAGCTAGAGAACAATTTGATGATATTAAAACAAAAATAACAGATAGCTGGAATGATATTAAAACTGATAAAAACTTGTCAAGTATGTCTGATTCAATTAAAAATACTTTTAGTAACTTGGGAAAAAACGCATCAGCTTGGGGAAAAGACCTGGCAGATAATATGGCCTCTGGAATAAAAAATAACATTCATAAAGTGACAAGTGCAGTAAGTTCAGTTGCAAATAAAATAAAAGACTATTTACACTTTACAGAGCCCGATGTTGGACCGTTAAGCAATTTCCATACATACATGCCAGATATGATTGACTTGATGGTTAAAGGAATAAAAGATAATACTAGCAAAGTAAAAAATGAAATAGAAAATTTAGCAGGTACAATGTCTTATACAATAAATACGGAGCCTTTAACCCAAATAGATACAACTACATCTCGAATCAAGCCGGTAAATGTACAATCTTCAAGTTTAGCAGAAAGATTTGAAGATGCTTTGACAGGTTTTAATTTTTCAAACAATACTGATAGACCAATATATCTAACAGTAAATGTAGGAGATAAAAAATTAGGACAAATATTGTTAGATGACTTAAGAGATAAAACAAGAAGAACAGGCAAAGATATAGAAGCTTTAATAGGAGGATAAAATTATGATATGGAGAGAACATGGAAAGACAGAAAATCTGCCAACACCAAGTACATATAGTGCAGATATAGAAGATACCGATAAAGATAGTTATACATCAAATGATGATGGTTCTTTAATTGATAATCCCATTGCAGTAGGAATGTTAAAGCTTTCTATGTCATGGGATTTTAATACAGAGGAAGAAGCCGAAGAATTATGTCAAAAGACATTTAAAAATCCATTTATACTAGATGTCAAAGTTCCAGTTGTAAAGGGTGGTTTTCTAGAGAATGCACAATTCAGAGTTTCAAAAAGAAAAGTTGAAATGATAAAAACAGAAAAAGGAACGGCAACAGAAAAAACAAAATGGAAAACATCATTTAATTTAATGCAAAAAGAATTAACAGATGCCCAAAAACAAATTGTCTTGGAGGTAAATGATGTATAAGGGATTAACAGACAAAGCAATAAAAACAATATATAAAAGCAACGCACTAACAGTTACTAATATTTATATAGATGATGTATTATTAAATCCAAAATATTTGCTAGATTTTAAACATGGTGGAGAATTGTTTGATGAAAAATTAGAACTAGGAAGTGTTCCGAGTCAATACATAGAGATGAAAATACATAAAAGTTCTGGAATAACAAGTGCTAAGACAATACGAATAGAATACGGAGTTTTAGTAAATCATGCTATAACAGTTGCAGAGTTAAATAAAATGCTAGTATGCGATCTAAATAAATTACAAGTAAAAAGTTTAGCAAAACATGATGATAGTTTTGAGATGATGCCAATACGGAATTTATAATGTAGATGACTATAACGGTGAAGACAATAATGTAATAAACATAAAAGCAGCAGATAATATTATAAAATTAGATGCAGATGATGGATATTATGATGCTAGTGAATTGATAAAAGATAAAGGCTATGCAACTCTTAGTGAAATAGCAGCAAATATATGTGAAAAAAAGGGGCTTGAATTAGAAACAAGCTCTTTTCTTAATTCAGACAAAAAAATATATACTTATGATAACCAAATAAAAGCAAGAGAATATATGAGTTATATAGCAGAAAAAGCTGGAGGAATTTGTTGTGCTGGAAGAACTGGTAAAATTCAAATAAAAAAGCTTGGAGAAGATGCAGAAACAATTCCTCAAAGACTTTTTAAAACTTATAAATGGGGAGAAGAACATCAAATATCAAGAGTTGCATATGAAAATGGAACTGAAACATTTAAGGTCGGAGATGAAACAAAAGATACTCTTTGGATCAGGCAAGAAAATTTATTTATTAGTGAACAAGATGATATTCAAAAAATATATGATGCTATGAAAGAGTTAGTTTTTTATAGTTTTGAAGGAACTACAATAATAAACCCAGCTATTGATATTGGAGATATGATTAATATTGATGGAAAAAAGGTAATTTATCAAGGCGAAATGACATTAAATAAGCGATTTATAGCAGATATAAAAAGCAAAATAGCAATAAAACAAAAACAAGAAACAACAACAAGAAAACAAAATCAGAAACTTATAAATAGAAAAATTCAAAGTCAAATAGATAAAGAAAACTTAAAATTAACTCAGTTAGCACAAGAAACAACAGAAAACTCTCAAAAAATAACAGAGCATACACAAACTTTAGACAGTATAAGTAATAAAGTGCAAAGCAATGAAACTAATATAAATAATAATTATCAAGATGTGATTGGAAAAATAAATGATTGTGCGCAAAAATCAGATGTTGAAACAATATCAAAATCGGTCGAAACAATACAAACGGATACCAATTATGCAATAGATATATCTAAAGAAATTCAACAAAACGGTGTAACGAAAATCAAGACTTCGACAGGCTATACTTTTGATGAAGATGGTCTAACAATAGAAAAAACAAATGCAAAAACTAAATCAAAATTAAATGAGGCTGGACTTGAAATAAATGATGCAACAGGAAGTAGTGAAGAAAGTTTATTATTTGCAGGATATGATGAGAAAACAGGAGAAACAATTGTAAAATCTAAAAATATGACAGTTAAAAAATATCTAGTTGTAGGAAAGCATACAAGATTTGAAGATTATAATGATGGAAATGGAGAAGCATGGACAGGTACTTTTTGGCTAGAATAGGAGGAAAAAATGGGAAATATGAGTGGCAGCTATGGTGAACATTACACACTATGGCAATCTATAACGGTAAATTCACAAAATATAGCAGAAAATTATTCAAATGTTACAGTAAAAATGTATTTAACATTTGATGGAAGTTCATATTATGCTTTTACAAACAGTGAAACTTATGGAACAATGTCAATAGATGGATATCCAGCTATGACTTATGGTATTTCTAATCTAGCATTTAGTTCAGGACAAGCAAAAACAATTACGTTGGCAACTTGGAATGGAAATATAGGACACAGCGCAGATGGAACAAAAAAATTAGTCGTTACAGGAACGTGGGACACTGATACTTCAAGAATTGGAAGTGGTAGTTGTAGTACTTCTTCAATTTTGGCAACAATTCCGCGTACAAGTTCAATAAGTTGTAGCAGTGGAAATATCGGTTCAAATACAACTATTGTAATTAATAGAGCAAGTGCATCTTTTACACATACGTTAACATATCAGTTTGGAACATTAAGTGGCACAATAGCAACAAAAACATCTGCAACAAGTGTTAATTTTGCATTGTCAAATGATTTTTATAAAATGATACCTAACAGTAAAAGTGGAACAGGTACAATATCTTGCACTACATATAGTGGAAACACTGTAATAGGCTCTTCGTCAACATCATTTGTTGCAAATGCAGTAGAAAGTGTATCTAAGCCAACCCTTACAACAACTTTAACAGATACTAATTCAAAAACAATAGCATTGACGGGAAACAATAAAATAATGGTTTTAAATGCTTCTATAGGAAGTTTAGTAATATCAACAACTTTACAAAAAAATGCGGGAAGTATAAAAAGTGTAACAGTAAATGGAACAAATGTAGGAACTGGAGCAAGTATAACAAAAACGTATTCACCAGTTAAAACAAGTACATTTACAATAGTTGTAACAGACAGTAGAGGATATTCAACAACAGTTAAGTTATCACCTACAGTAAAAAACTATATTGTTCCAACTGTAAACGCAACGTTTTCAAGACCTTCGCCAACGACAGGACAAATTAATCTTAAATATTCAGGAAATTGGTTCAATGGTTCGTTTGGAAGTGTAACAAACACATTAACAGTAAGTTATAAGTGGAAATTAAGTACAGATAGTTCTTATACAGAAGGAACAACAACAATAACTCCAACTAATAGTGGCAATGCCTATTCAAGATCTTCTATAAGTTTAGGAACAAGTTTTACTTATACTAATTCTTATGACTTTGTATTAACAATATCAGATAAAATCAATACAATAACTTATTCTCAAAGAGTTTCGCAAGGATTGCCAATCATTCAGTGGAACAAGGATAAATTTAAAGTAAATGGAAAAGCATATATAAATTCACGACTTGTTAAAGCGTATATGGGTGTTGCTGTTGATTTTGATACAGCCTTAACAACAGGAATTTATCAAGTAAATTCAAGTACTAAAAATCCACCATACGCAAATCCGTACGGATTTTTAAGTACACAAGTTATGAATGGAGATACATGGAATCAACAAAGCAATTGGATATGGCAAGTTTTTTATAGTACAGCTACAAGTAGAATTTATAGTCGAAGAGCAGTTAACGGTGGTAATTGGTCAAAGTGGGCAAATATACTTGAAGTTACAACATTATATGATAATTCGTCAGGAACAACAGGAACAATAACTCTAAATGAAACAGCAGCTAATTTTACATATTTAGAGATATTTTATTTTTATCCACATTGGAATGGAACTCTGTATGGTTCAACAAAGATATATTCACCTAACGGAAAACTTTCAACGTTAGGAACGGATTTACAATATAATGATAATGGTACTATGTTCTTGAAATGGTTGAGAATTTTAATAAGTGGAACCGCATTAAACGTAAAAGCGGCAGGAAGTGCTTATTATGGTTCTACTTCAGGAACTGATACAGCAAACGGATTAAAAATATATAGAGTTGTAGGCTATAGATAGGAGGAAAAAATGGCACTAAAAAAGCAAGTAGAATTATATAATGGAATAATTACAAATTATCATAGAATAGTAAGCATAAACAAAATAACAAACAACTGTAATATTATAGAAGTTGCTTCTTATATATCCGAACAGCAAAGAGAAAAAGAAAAAGAATATTACAATAGCACAAATGAAAATAAAAGTATGAATATATTTATAGAAACAAGTTTTGTGCAAAAAGAATATTCGGAAAATGAAACTATAGAAGAATGCTATAAGTATTTAAAAACATTAGAACAATTTAAAGAAGCAAGAGATGTTTAGGAGGGTATATATGTCAGTAAAAAAGATAGAAAATTTTAATATACATGAACAGCCAGAAAGTAATACAGATTCATTTGGTGTAGAATCATATTTAAATGAAAATTTCGAAAAAACAAAAGAGACAATAAACAATAATGCGGAAGAGTTAGAACGACTACAAGTTGAAAATAAACAACTCAAAGAGCAGATACCGTCACGGAACAGCAAGTGGAAATAGTGTGCATGTTGAAGATAGCGGAAGTTTGGATTTTAATTGGAAAATAAAAGGTGGACACTATCAAAAACAAACAGTTCAAAGCGATAATCTTTTAATTTTAGAAGACACAACTATAACAACAAATGGAATAACACTTGTAGTTAAAGATGGAGTAATAACAATAAATGGAACTCCAACAGCATCAACTAATATAGATTTTAAGATAAAAAAGAAATTAAAAGCGGGAACTTATTGGCATATGGTTAACAGAGCAAGTGGGTCAGCAAGTGGTAACATAGGATTTTTAATAATGAAGTCTATTAGCTCATCAGCTACAACAATAAATGGTAGTGGAGGAGCTAATTTTACTTTAGAAGAAGATACAGAAGCGTTTTATAGAATTTGGACTGATAAGAATAATACTATATCTAATGTTGCATATAAATGTTTAATAAGCGAAGGCTCAGATTCAAAACCGTGGGTGCAAGGAATACCAGATAGTCCAAGCTTAGATTATCCATCTGTGATTGAAACCGCGGGAAGTAATGCGAATTTATTTGATGGCGAATTAGAATCTGGGTCATTAGCGAATAATAGTGGACAAAATTATGCTAATGCAAAAAATACACGTTCAAAAAATTACATTGCTGTTGAGGAAAACACTACATATGTACTTTCAGATAACATAAAAGGTTCTTTCATAGTACACGCTTATGATGAAAACAAAAATTGGCTATCAATGATAGGGGCACAAAATTATACAGGACAATATATATTTGTTACTCCTCCTCAAACATCTTATATAAGATTTAGAACAAATGAAACTGATTTAACTGCAAAGATAAAATTAGAAAAAGGTTCAATAGCAACACCATATTCACCATACGGAATGGGTAGTGTAGAAATAGATGTAGTAAATAAGAATATATTTGATGGAAATAAGGCAGTTGAGTTTTGGAGAGGCTTTGGAGCACAAGTTGAATTTGTAGAGAATGTCTTTAAAGTGAACGCGGTACATCAAAGTTTGTATTCGAAAGCATTTAAAATAATTGATGAAGTTAAAAATTTAACTTTGAGTGTAGGAGATATAATTAATGATACAGGTATAAATGCGAGAGTTGGACTATGCACAATAAAAGAAGATGGGACTATAAATAATAGAACAGTTATCTATCAAAATCAAACTATAACTAAAAATGCGAATGCTATATATTTCGACTGGTCGAAGGCAGGTGCTTTCACTGTAAAAGAAATAATTGTGTCTGTTAATGAAAACACAATAACAAATGATTACGTACCACATCAATCTCAAACAGCAATAATGCCAATTCAACAAGAAATGCTTGATGGAGATTATACTGCAGATGTAGAGCATCACGAGTGGGGAAAAGCAATTTTAAGTGGAAATGAGGATGTTATCATAGATGGAACGTATTCAGGAATTACACAATTTAAGATTGCAATATTAAATGTAAAGAAACAATCAAATCCTTCAGAGATATGTGTATTATCAAATTATTTTTTAGGAGTGGAGTGGAACAACTCATGGACAAAAAATAATAGCATTGTGAATAGAAGTGATAATTCAGTAAGAGTTATGACAAGCAAATATACGACTATAGACGGATTTAAAGCTTTGCTAAAATCAAAATATGATGAAGGAAACCCAGTAGTAATTTATTATAAATTGGAAAAAACAATTAACTTAGAACTAACAGAAGAGCAAAAAACAGTAAGAGATACTAAGTTATATACATATAAAAACATAACAAATATAAATGTAAGCGATGAATTAGCAAGTGTAGAAGTAGAGTACAAGAAAGACCAGGACACAATAAATAAAAATTATGAGAACAGATTAGCAGCTTTAGAGGCTGCTAGTATTAGTTAGGAGGAAACTATGTTTGAAATAATAAAAAGTGTAATTAGTAAAAAAGATTACAAATTAGAAGATATGCTTTATAAAATAGCAAAAATGTATATCGAAGGAAGAATAACAGAAGCAGAAAAGAGCGAGTTAGACAATCTAGCTCGTTCAAATGCTATACCTGAAAACAGTTATGATATGCAAAAACAATTAGATAATTTAGAAGCAAGAGTAAAAGCATTAGAAGAGAAAAGCACAACAGAAGAGCCAGGAACTACTGAGAAATATCCAGAGTATGTACAACCAACCCGGTGCTCATGACTCTTACAAAACAGGAGATAAAATCACATATAACGGAAAGAAATACATATGTAAGATGGATAATTGTGTTTGGAGTCCTGATACTTATCCTGCAGCGTGGGAAGAAGTTACGGAGGAATAGCAAATGTGGGAATTTATACTAAAGTATTGGTTGCAAGAACTATTCGCTATAATCTGCATGCTGATAGGATATTTATTTAAAAAGATAGCAAGATTGTGGAAGAGACAACAAGCTATCGAAAATGGCGTACAAGCTCTTTTAAGAAATGAGCTAATAAGAAGATATAGAGAATACGAGAGCAAAGGCGAGATTTCCATTTTAGACCAGGAGAATATAACTCATATGTACGAAGAATATAAAAATTTAGGTGGAAATGGAACTGTAAAGAAATTATATGATGAAATGTTAGAATTACATATAAAAATAGTAAAGTAGAGGAGTGAAGTATTATGGAAAAATTAAAGAAAATAGCTAAATATACAATAAACATATTAGCAATAATAAGTGCACTAGTGGCAGGAATAAATGCTGTAGACGGTATAACAATACCATACGCGATACAAATAGTACAAGTTATAGCTGTTATAAACGGTGTAATTAGTACTTACCTATTAGGGCAAAAAGCAGTAAATAGCAAGGAGGAATAGGCATGGAAGAAGAAATTGTAGAAACAATGGAATTAGCCGAAGAAGATGCAAGAGGGGAGGCTAACGAATAATGAACATTGAAGAAAGATTATTAACAATTAATCAATATAGTCGTTCAGGAGAAAAACAGAATAAGATTGAAAATATTGTAGTTCACTGGGTAGGAAATGCAGGAAGTTCTGCTATAGCTAACAGAAACTATTTTGAAAATCTTAGAAACACACATAAGACATATGCTTCAAGTCATTATGTAATTGGATTAAATGGCGAAATAATAAGATGTATACCAGAAGATGAAGTTGCTTTCCATTCAGGTTCTTATAGTATGAATAGAAAATCAATTGGAATAGAAGATTGTCATCCAGATTGGGAAGGAAAGTTCAATGAAAATACATATAATAGCTTAGTAGAATTATGCGCAGATATTTGTAAAAGATACGAATTGTCAGTAGATAATATTATAAGACATTATGACGTTACAGGAAAAGAATGCCCACGTTATTATGTAAGAAATGAACAAGAATGGATCAAGTTCAAAAATGATGTTGCAAATAAACTTGGACAAGCTACAGTTAATACAGCTGTAAAAGAAGAACAAGGAAGTGAGGAAGTACCTATGTTTAAATTTAAAAATGGAAGAACAGTAGAACCCATCTACGCAGACTGTCAACATACATTAAAAATTGGTAGTTTAAATAAATATGAAGAATGTGAATGTTTTGGAATATTTAATGGAGCACCAATGGTACGATATAGAGTTGGAAATTCTAATAATTACAAAATTGGTTTCGCTGTAGATGTAAGATGTGTAAAATAATATAAATAAGTTAGAGGTAGGTTGATAAAATTCAATCTACCTCTGTTGTTGCCATAGCATTTGTTAGATGTATATAACTAGAGGTTAACATACTTAAATTAAATATTTTAGAAGGGATATCTGGAATATCAGGTTCATTTTTACTAGAAGATTTATCAACAATGTTTTTTAATTGATATCTTTCTAAAGTATATAATGCAGCTAAGGCATTTAAGACATTTTTCAAATTTCCTAATGTAAAATTATTTAATCTGCCATGTTTTAGTTTATTATAATTTGTCCACCAAATAGGACTTTGAAAAGCGTTCCAACCGTTGAATGGCATTAAATTAATTGATGAAAAAGAGTATATTACTTTTTCTTGAACGATATCAGGGAATTTTGAACTTACGATAGAAAAATAATCATTTATACATTTGTACTTTTTTTGATTAAAACCACAAATTTTTTTAAATATAACATCTATTTCAGAGCATATACTAAGAAGTAAAGAAGTATATTCTATAGAATAAGTGGAATAATTATTTTTAGCAACTTCTACATATTTAATTGTATTTATAAATCTTTCTTCTAAATTCAAATAGTATGACCAAAAAACTTTTTGAAAATCATTTCTATTCATATTATATTCCTCCTTTTTTCTACACTATATCACATTAAAATTAAAAATGTTGTCGAATTTTGTCAGAAAGGTCATAAAATAAAAACTTGCAATTATTTTTAAGATATAAAACTATATTGCTGAAAATTTAAAAAGCTTCTAAAACGATTTAAATGCGAGTTTAAAAAATGGTATTGACACAAGACGAAACAAAGTGATATAAATAGGGTAAATAGAAGTAGCAACTTGATATTATGTAAAATTTATGCTATAATGTAATAAGAATTTAACATAATATGGTTCTAAATAGCGAAAATTAGAATATATTATAGGAGCAGAAATGGATGAAGAAACATTAATTGGATATCATGGCACAAGTAAGTGCAACTGTAGAGATATAATAAAGAATGGTTTCAAGGCATCAAGAGCCCAAGAAGGACATTGGCTTGGAACAGGTGTATATTTTTATGAAAATATTTATTATGCAATTGAATGGGGAATAATACGTTTTTTATTTGGAAATAATAATTATGATATTTACCGAGAAAAATGCTCGGTAATAAAAGGAATATTAAATTGTAAAAAATATGAAGTTTTAGATTTAAATGATCCTTTAGGATATGAAATATACCAAGAAATTTTAAAGAACATTCAAGAAAGATTTCCAAATACAATAGAAAAGATTAATAATGGAAAAGATGTTGAAATTATTAGATTGCTTGAAGAAGTAGAAAGTAAAACTGGTGAAAATTATATATCAATGTTTGATGTAATAACTGCTGATTATCCCAAAAATATATATAATAAAAAATCAGAAAATATATGGGGCAATTTTCTACCTTGCATTCAAAAACAAATTTGTGTAAAAAATGATAATGTTATTGAAAAATATGAAGAAGTTGATATTGATAAAGAAAATGGTCAAACATATTTTCAAGTAATAACAAAGAATAGGGAGGAATATAAAAATGAAAAACAATCCAGAATTGTTAAAAAAACTGCTAGAGAAAATAAAAAATACTCCAGACGATATAATTGAAAGTGCAATAGAAAGTTTAAGTGAAAAAATGAAATTAGAAGACTTTGAATATAATGCGAATATATTGAAAAATTTTAGTTTAGAAAGTGAGAATAATAAATGGAAAGAAAACCTATCAACAGCAGCTTAAAATTTGTTAATTATATAGTAAACGAAGTACAATTTAATTATAACAAAAATCAAAAAGATGAAAAAAATTGGAAATTAACATTTAATTTTAAAAATATAACAAAAATTAATAAAGAAAAAAATAGAATGGAAATATCATTATCAACAGAGATATTTAAAGGCGTTGAAAACGCACCATTTAATATGAGTGTAGAGATAGTTGGATTTTTCGAATTAGAAGGAGATGATGATATTTCTCATTATGAAGCAAATGCTATTGCAATTATGTATCCATATTTGAGAGCAATTATTTCTACTTATACATCTTCAGCAAATGTAATGCCAGTCATTTTACCAGCTATTAATATAAATGCAGTTTTAAATAATAAATCAAAGAACTAGCCACAAACTAGTTCTTTTTTTTATTGAAATGTCAAACTTCGACAAACAATTCAAATTAAATATGCTATAATAAGAGCATAAGAAAAGATGTCTGGACAAAAGGGAAGTCTTTGCACTTCTCTTTTTTATTAGAAAATATTACATTTCCACCATAGTGGATAAAATGTATGCTATAAGAGAAAGTAGAGCATACTAAAGCAAAAGGTGGAAAAATGAGAATAGAAATATTATTGAAAGAGATCAGAGTTAAAAAGCGGATATAGTCTAGAAAAATTGTCAAAAGCAACAGGCATATCTAGCTCACATTTGAATTATATAGAACGAAATGAAAAAGAACCGTCTTTAAGTAATGCAATAATAATAGCACAAGCATTAAATGTAGATATAAAAGAATTATATAGAATAGTACCTTAAAAGTACTATTTTATTTTTTTCGTATATGAAATTGGTACTTTCGTAAAATATCCACCATAGTGGATGAGATTAAATATATTTATACTGCAGAAAAGAAAAAGGAGAGGTAGTATGGATGTAGTAGAAAATGAAATAATTAAAGAACTAAATTATATTGATGAGAAAAAGTATCAACAGTTTAAGAAAAAAATGGGGAAAAAGGGGGATTATTTTAGTTTTAAAGAACTTGAAATATTACAAAAAATGTAAATGTTTTTTAGCGTAATTTTAGCGTAAATTAATACAAAAAACTTACTATAAAATGATAATATATGCTAGTCAATGTTGTGTGATGAAATGTTAGAGTATCAAGCAATACAGACACTTTTATATATGTCCCCAATATTGCTTAGATACTCCTTCCGACCTGGTGGCCCGAGTTCGATTCTCGG
>ULMV01002382.1_pt1 | contig 22990 bp, 22 predicted proteins | sample 1951751 | NCBI WGS metagenome assembly ULMV01 (sample SAMEA4835560, study PRJEB28245) | human gut metagenome | biome: gut microbiome; material: fecal sample | place: Denmark | collected 2008 | reverse complement strand
GTCAAAAGACAGAAGTTTGGCAGGAAAAACTTTACAACCAAATGGGTTGTATTTGGTTGAAGTCAATTATGAATAAATAAATGTCAAAATATATCGAAAATTTCTTTCTGACAATTGACATAAAAATATGGTGATATATGGTCATACAATTAATTAGACGTTTATACGATACGAGTGAAAAAACTGAAAGAGATTAAAAGTAACAAAAAACAGCAAAAAGCATAAAATATAGTAAAAAGAAAATTCATCAAGGTGAAAGGAGAAAAGCAATGAACACATTACTTATATTTTTTGCATTACCAATAGCAATAATAATAATCTCAATAGCACTACAAAAAATATTCAAATGTCCATTTTTAGTAGCTGGAATAATATTTGCAATATTTTTAATAGTAACATTTGCAATAGGAAACTTAAATTATTTAGTAGCAACGATAGCATACACAATATTAGCATTTATAACGGCAATATTAACAAACATAATTTGCAGAATACTTAGAGAATTAGATAGAAGAGAAGAAGAACAAGAAGGAAGAGCAGGCTGCTGCAATAGAAGAGGTAGAAATTCAAGCAACAATGAAACACAACTATTATCAATAACACGGAGGATGTTCAAACAATGATAATGGAAACTTATTAACAATAAGTAGCAATGGACGCAACGGAGTTGAAAACGATTTATTAACAATTAATACAAGTTGTCCAAACAATAATAGTAATAATGGGTGCTCTTGTAGTTGCAATACATCAAACAATTCAATAGCAGTTAGAGCAAATGTATTTCCAAATAACAACACAAATGGAAGAACAGGAAGTTTCTGTGGATGTTTTAGAAGAAGATAAAAAATGTTGTAGCAAACTATTAAAATAAATACAAAATATAAATAGTAAAAACGAATTTTGCAATAAAATTTGCAAAGTTCGCTTTTTTATGTTAAACTAATAGATGCAAAATATTTTAGAAAATAAGGTTGAAATACATTTATCAAGTTTTCACCTTAAGAAAGGATATAAAAATGTTAGAAATTATAGAAGATACATTAATAGATGCAATAAAACTATTACCATTTTTATTTATAACATATTTGATTATGGAATATATAGAACACAAAATGGGACACAAAACAAAGCAGGCAATAAAAAAATCAGGAAAATGGGGACCAATCATAGGAAGCATACTAGGAGTATTTCCACAATGTGGATTTTCAGTATCAGCAACAAACTTGTATGCAGGACGAGTTATAACATTAGGAACATTAATTGCAGTATATTTATCTACATCAGATGAAATGTTGCCAATATTTATTTCAGAAGCAGTATCACCAATTATTATATTAAAAATATTGGGTATAAAACTTGTAATAGGAATGATTGCAGGAATAATAATAGATTTAATTGTCCATATTATAAACAACAAAATAATAAACAAACAAAATTCTAAAGAAATGGTAGAAGAAAATGAAGAAGACGAAATAGGGCATATATGTGAAGAAGAACACTGCCATTGTAACGAAAGTGGAATCCTAAAATCTTCAATACATCATACTTTGAGCATATTTTTATTTATAATAATAATTACATTTATTATAAATACAGTAGTACATTTTGTTGGAGAAGACACAATAGCAAGTTGGATATTGAACAAACCTGTTATAGGACCACTAATAACGTCACTAATTGGATTGATTCCAAACTGTGCGGCATCAGTAATAATTACAAATATGTATTTAGAAAATGTAATATCACTTGGAAGTATGATTTCTGGCCTTTTAACAGGGGCAGGAGTGGGACTTGCAGTATTATTTAAAACTAATAATAAAATAAAAGAAAATATTGGAATAATTTTTTTACTATATGCAATAGGAGCAATTTCAGGAATTATAATTGATTTAATTGGAATTGCATTATAGAGCAAAAATAAAAACTGTCAGTAGGTAATTAAACCTTTGACAGTCTTTTTTATTTATTTTTCTTATTTTTTAAATTAACAACAATTGCATCCTCATTATCAAAAACATAATTAGAATCTGTTGTATCAGTTTGAACAGGATTTATTTCATTTCTTTCATCTACAAAATTCAATTTCTTAAGGTTAAATTTTTTCTTATTTAAACCATTTTCTGTGTCCTCGGTTTCGGTAGTAACACCATCTGAATATTTCCCAAAATCAAAAGTCTTGAATTTTTTAGGTTCCTTATATTTTGATTCCAAATAATTAAATTTACCAGGACCAACCACTGGCTTACCATTAGAGCCTCTAATTTTATATGCACAGTCTTTCTGACCAAGGGTTTGTAATTTACCAGGCTTAAAGTAAGGTGTAAATTTCCATTCAACTCCACCATGTTTTGAGTCATATTTCATTTTATCAAAATCAATAGTGTTTCCCATAGACCACTCTCTCTTTTGACCAAATTCACTACTCCACCATTCAAGTTCACCTATAACTCCGCCACCTGTAAATATTTTATTAATACAGTTTGCTAAAATAGTTTGCTTGTAATTTTCCTTACCACCGGAAACATTCAATTGTTCCAAGTTTTGAGCAGATATAACAGTACCAACTTTATATTTTCTATACATTGTAAAGATAGGTTCTGTTGCCTTACAAATAAAATCTGGGAACTCATCAATGTATAAGAAATTTGGAACTCTAGATTTTTCACTTCCAGGTCTTCTTAAAACTGCATTTTGCATAGAAATTAAGAAGAATAGTCCAAATGCCTTATGGCTTGAAGCACCTAAATCTCCACGTCTAGTGCAAACAAATGTGATGTCACCATTAGCAAGCATTTTATCAAAGTCAATATTATTATGTCTGTTACATAAAATAGACTTAACACCAGGTAATCTTAATAATTTATCTAATTGAGTTGTTACCGCATCTATATAAATTTCAGTATTTTGTCTATTAATACCATTTTTATAAAAATTCTTTTTAAAATAAGCCAATTGAGTACTATATTTTTCTTTTAATTCAGCATCATGTGCTAAAATTTCACACATTTTTTCAACTAAATCAAAATTATTAAACATTTCAAGCATATCTTTTAAGTTAGGTAACATTCCTTCATTCATTCTAGGATACATCTCTTTTAATAAAATTGAAACATTTTCAATTGCCTGTAAAACAACTGACTCTCTATAAGTTTCATCAGGTTCATCTTTAGAAATTTCAAGCATTGTCTTTAAAACAGAAGAAATTGTAATTGCAATTTTATTTGTATCATCATAAACAAATGGATTCAAACCAATTGAATTTTTATCTGAAGGATCTATAATGTTATAACTTAAACCAAAATTATCACATACGCTCATCATATGATCTGATATTTCTCTATCAGGAGATAGAACAGTTACACCACAATTTTTATAAGTAATTTCAGAGTTAGAATCCAAAATCATTTTTTTCATATAACCTTTATATACATCCTCATTGCCAGAAGTAGGGGATAACATATTTAAATTAAAGTTAGTATTTAAATAATCATTATCATAAGGCTTTGTTAATGTTGCAATTCCCGTTTTTAATGCAGTAAATCCCATTTCCTTTGCAACTTCTCTAAAGAAAAATTTCTTTTCTAAATCTCTTGCAATTAAAGGTTCATAAATTAAAGATGTTTTACCTGTACCAGAAGCACCACATACAAACATTGATTGATATCTTGAAGCTTCAGGAATTGTTATTTGAGCAGCAGTCTCACTATTTTGACATAAATATACATCACAAGTGTATGGACCGTGACCTTCTTTTTTATCTGATAAATCAATTCCACCATAATCCCAAATTGATTGAGTCATATCTTTACTATCATTTACACCAAAGTATAGAAAATTGAATACTTTTGGAATCATAAGTACTGGTAGTAAAAGTGTTAATGATGTAAATGCAGGTCGTACTAAGTCAGAAAAGTCTGTAACTAAATCTACATATCCTGGATTAAATACAAGCAATAGCCATGCTCCTAAATTAAGCCATTGTATAAACATTGAAATAGCAATAACACTCAAACCAATGATATAAATATTAAATAGTGTTACTTTTCTTTTTTTGGTAGATGCAAATTCTGAACTGCCTGAAAATAAAAATGCAAATATAGGACAGGCAAGTGCAAAAGTGTACATCAAAGGTCCCCAATATGAGTATGAAACACCTGTAAATAACATTAGCATAAATTCAACGATTCTATCAACAGCTAAATATACTGTTAAAAGTGTAAGAACATATGTTGCAAAAGTATTTCTACTGGTGCCTAATTTTTTCAAAAATTTGTCTATTATTTTCATTATATAATTGCCCCTTTTTTTAATTATATTTTATTTCGATATTTTAAAATTCTACATATCTATTATCCTATAAAATTGCGAAAAAAACAAGTATTTTTGGAAAAAAAGTGCATAAATAAGGCAAATAAAAGAATAAAAATCATACAAAAAACATATAATATTTAAAATAATATTAAATTTAGAGGAGAAAGCATAATGGAAGAATTTAAAAAAGAACAATTAATAAAAGAAAAAAGTGAAATAGAAAAAGAAATGGAATTAATAAAAAATATAATAAAAACAAGAGAAGAACTAAAAAGTGACAACAAAAATTTTGAATTTGCAGAACAAGAATTAGTTGATTATTATATATATCATATAAAAGCAAACCAAGCCAAATTAGATTATCTAATAAAATTAGCAAAAGCAAATGGAATTACCATAGATATAATAAATCAAATAAAATATGAAAAATATGACGAAGAAATAGGGTAGAGTAAAAAAGTAAAAAAATATAAATACAAAAATTTTAATGAATATTTGTCCATATAAACTCATACAAATGTATAAAAAAGTATAAAGAGGGATGAATATGGACACAAATATAATTACATATTTAGCATGCATATGTTTTTTGTTTATTTTTGGAAGAATATTTATAGTTCCAATAAAAAAAATTTTAAAACTTATTATCAACTCCATTTTAGGAGGACTAACAATATTTTTAATAAATCTTGTAGGAGGAATATGGGGCTTCCATATAGGACTTAATATTTTTACAAGTATATTAGTTGGAGTACTAGGACTGCCAGGGGCAGTATGTCTAGTAATAGTAAAATTATTAATTTAAAAATTCGGGATTAAGTGACTAACCAAGGAGTTAAGTAGTAGAACACAAAATCCCGGATTTTTATTTTCAATTTTATGATTTTTATTGATTAAAAAATCGAAGTATGATAGCATAAGAGTGAAAGGGGGAAAAAGCATGATATATATAATTATATTGTTAGGAATTATATTAGTGTATGGTATAATAACATATAATAATTTAACAAAATGGAAAAATCTTGTAAAAGAAGCATTTTCAACTATGGATATATATCTAAAGAAAAGGTGGGATTTAATACCAAACTTAGTAGAAATAGTTAAAGGATATGCACAACACGAAAAAGATGTATTAGAAAAAATAACAGAATTAAGAACAAACAATTACGAAGAAATGTCAAAAGACAAAAAAATAAACATTAATGAACAAATAACAAATAACTTATCTAAAATTGTTGCAATTGCAGAAAATTATCCTGAACTAAAATCAAGCGAAAACTTTTCACAACTAAGCAAAGACCTAACCAAAATTGAAGATGAGATAGCAAATAGTAGAAAATATTATAATGGAACAGTTAGAATATATAATAATAAAATTCAAATGTTTCCAAGCAGTATAATTGCAAAAATATTTGGATTTAAAGAATCAAAAATGTTTGAAGCAAACATTGAAGAAAAAAATAATATAAAGGTGGAAATATAAATGAAACAAAAGATAATAAAAATTTTAACTGCACTGATTATTGTTTTAATTATTGTATTACAAAACACTAAAGTATTTTGTTCCACAAGTTCAAGTGACTATACAATACAATCATACAATATAAAAATGACTGTAAATGAGGATAATACATTTAATATAACAGAAAAAATTACCGCATATTTCAATAATCCAAAACACGGAATTTATAGAAAAATACCATTAAAAAACTCAATTACAAGAACAGATGGAACAACATCAAAAAACAGAGCAAAAATTACAAATATAAGTGTTGATAAAAACTTTAAAATATCAAACGAAAACGGATATAAAGTAATAAAAATTGGAGATGCAGACTCTACATTAACAGGAAGACAAACATATACAATAAAATATAAATACAACATAGGAAAAGACCCATTAAAAAATGCAGATGAATTGTATTACAATATAATAGGGAATCAATGGGACGCAAATATTCAAAACATAACTTTTTCAATAACAATGCCTAAAGAATTCGATAAAAGCACACTAGGATTTTCGTGTGGATATAAAGGAACAGTAAATAGTCAAGACATAGAATATGAAGTAAATGGAAAAACAATATCTGGAGGAACTACAAGAACATTAAGAGCAGGAGAAGCATTAACAATAAGATTAACACTACCTGAAGGATATTTTGTTGGGGCTAGTACAAATATAAGTGCATTTACAATATTAACAGTATTAATATGTGCTGTATTTATTTTAATAGCAGATTTATTATGGAGAAAATATGGAAAAGATGACGCTGTTGTAGAAACTGTAGAATTCTATCCACCAGCAGGATTGAATTCAGCAGAAGTAGGATATGTGTATAAGGGTACAGCGGATAATGAAAGTATAATATCATTATTGGTATATTTAGCAAATGATGGTTACTTAGAAATAAGCGAAACAGAAGAAGAAGGTTTGTTTAGAAAATCAAAGAGCTTTAAAATAACAAAAATAAAAAATTATGATGGGAATAATGAATATGAAAAAATGTTTTTTGACGGACTTTTTAAATGTACATCTATAAAAAATATAAGTATCGACAAATTAAAAGAAATAGCAGAAAAAACTAAAGGAGCAAATCAAAAGGTTACAATAGATGAAGCAATTGCGATGGTAAATGATGAAGGTGATAAAAAAACATTTGTTACAAAAACAGATTTATATGATGAATTTTATTTAACATTAAATAAGATAAGGGCAACAATGAATTCAAAGAAAAATAGAAATAAATTATATGAAAAAGTAGCAAGTGGAAAAGTTAAGTGGATTTTACTTATGGTTTTTATAATTTTTTTATTAATAACAATAAAGCCAGTTTATGAATATGCAGGAATGGAATCAATGTTTATGGCAGTACTATTTCCAGTTATAGGATATTCAGTTATAATAGGATCTACATTAAATACTTCAAAAATGCAAAAAGGAATTAGCATAATATGGGGATTATTGTTTGGTGGAATGCCATGGATAATGACAGTTTTGCCAGCATTGATTGATGACCCAATGTATATAGTTGAAAATATTGTTGGGATTATAAGTATAATAGTTTTAACAATGTTTATAAAAATAATGCCAAAAAGAACAAAATATGGAAATGAATTATATGGAAAAATAAAAGGATTTAGAAGATTTTTAGAAAATGCAGAAAAACAACAACTAGAAGCATTAGTTGAGAAAAATCCACAATACTTTTATGATATATTACCATACACATATGCATTAGGAGTATCAAAAAAATGGATGGAACAATTTGAAACAATTGCATTACAGGCACCAAATTGGTACACAGGATATAGTACATTTTCAACATATGAATTTTGCAATTTTATGGGTAGTACAATGTCTTCAGCACAAAGTGCAATGTCATCAAGCCCATCATCAAGTGGAGGCGGATCTTCTGGAGGTGGCTCTTCTGGAGGAGGCTCTGGAGGTGGAGGTGGAGGCTCTTGGTAGTCTTCTTATCTACATATAATATAAAAAATAAATCTCCAATCAAAAAATCAGGAAAGAAGAAATAAATCTTCAATCCTGATTTTTTTCTATTCAACTGTAACTGATTTTGCTAAGTTTCTAGGCTTATCAACATCCAAACCTTTTTCCTTAGAAATATGATAAGCAAGTAGTTGTAATGGAACAATTGATAAAATAGGGGAAACAAAACAATTTGTTTCAGGGATATCAATTACAACATCAAACATACTCTTATCAATATCTTGGTTAGAAACAACCAAAGTTTTAGCACCACGAGTAATAACCTCTTGAATATTACTTACAGTCTTTTTAACCAAATCTTTATCAGTCATAATACTAACAACAGTAACACCATTTTCAATTAAAGCAATAGGACCATGTTTCAATTCACCAGCTGCATAACTTTCAGAATGAATATAAGAAATCTCCTTTAATTTCAAAGAACCTTCTCTTGCAACTGTCTCATCAATACCTCTGCCCAAGAAAAATATATCTTTTTCTTGATAAATCTGCTTAGCAAATTTGTCAATTTTTTCATCACAATTTAAAACATATTCTATTTTTTTAGGTAATTCCAAAATGCTTTTCTTAATATCAACTAATAAATTTTCATCAGCTATACCAAGTATTTCTGCAAAATAAATTGCTAAAATAGTCATTAAAACAACTTGAGAAGTATATGCTTTTGTAGAAGCAACTGCTATTTCTGGTCCGGCATGTGTATAAATTGAATAATCTGCTTCTCTTGTTATAGAACTACCAATAACATTAGTAATTGCAATAGTTTTAGCACCTTTTTCTTTTGATAATTTTAAAGCAGCTATTGTATCTGCAGTTTCTCCTGATTGAGATAAGAAAATACATAAAGTTTTATCATCTACAATTGGATCTCTATATCTAAATTCTGATGCAATATCAACTTCTGTAGGGATTCTACAAAGTTTTTCAATAGAATTTTTTCCTGTAAGACCTGCATGCATTGCTGTACCACATGCAACAATATAAATTTTATTTAAGCCTGATAAATATTCTTTTGTAAATTTAAGTTCATCAAATTCACATTTTGAATTTACATTTATTTTAGCACCTATTGTCTCTCTAATGGCAGTAGGTTGTTCAAAAATTTCTTTTAACATGAAATCATCATAACCTTCTTTTTCAGCTGCTGTGGCATTCCATTCAATAGACTGTGTTTTCTTTTCAATTTTATTTAAATCTTTATCATAAAATTTTGCAGAATCTTTTGTTAAAACAACAAATTCTAAATCATTTAAAAGATAAAAATCTTTTGTATAAGAAAGTATAGCTGGTATATCTGAAGATAAATATTTTTCGTCCTGACAAGTTCCTATAACTAATGGGCTGTCTTGTCTTACAACTATCATATTATCTGGGTAAAGACTTGAAATAACTTCAAGTGCAAAACTTCCTTTTAAATCTAAACAAGCATTTCTTACTGCTCTTAAAAATTTTAAATCATCATTTTCTGTATCTTTTGTAAAATAATAATGTATTAAGTTAGGGATAACTTCTGTATCTGTTTGAGAATAGAATGTATATCCTTTTTCTGTTAAAAATTTTCTTAATTCATTGTAATTTTCAATAATTCCATTATGAACTACACTAAATGTTTTTGAATTATCTTGGTGAGGGTGAGAGTTCTCCTTTGATGGCTTTCCATGTGTTGCCCATCTTGTATGAGCAATACCAATAGTTCCTTCTAATTTATCAATTCCATCTAAATTTGATAAGTTTTTAACTCTTCCTTTATCTTTCATTATTGATAATCCATCTTTTTCAATTGTTGAAATACCAGCAGAGTCATATCCTCTGTATTCCAATCTTGTTAGCCCTGCTAAAAGAATAGGGCATGCTTTTTTTGTTCCTATGTAACCTACAATTCCACACATAATTTAAATCCTCCTAAATATATATTGAAAATTTTTAAAAATTAATTTGATATATTAACACATCAAAATAAAATTGATAGAGTTAAAACATCTGAATCAATATTTTTAAAATTTATGGAATTGAAAGTATGCAAACTTAAAATATTAACTTCTGTTCTAATATTACTATTAGTTTTTAAATTAATAATATTGACCTTAAGTAAAAGCCACTAGAGCATCCGCCGAATTTTTCGATAACTCTAGACCTCGTCAACCACCTTAGAATAGTGGGCCTGGCGCTTGAAAAATAACTCCTTTCTTTTTGATTTTTTATGCATCTTTCAATTTTACTTTATTATATTACATCAAAATGCATTTTGGTGCAAGTGTTTTTTATTATTTTTGTTCTATATTAGGAAAGTTGCATAACTTTCCTAATATAGAACAAAAATACAAGCTCCAAAAAGAAGCTTGTAAATGTTACACTTTTCATTATTAAAAGTGATTTATTCAATTAACTCTGCGTTACTTAATGCAACCCTCAATTTAAAATCTTTACCAACATCAATTTTTTTCCAATCATCTAAAGAAATTAAATAGGTTTTTTGTTTGTCATTTACAATACCAGTTATTTGATATTGTTGTGATTTGGAACTTTCTCTTTCATCTGAAGCAAGATTTAAATTTCCCCAGTAAGGATTTTTATCTTTTCCAGATGTTTTAACACTACGTTCATAGAGCCATTTATCAATTTCATAATAATATTTTGTTTGATAAACAGGTTCTTCCCTGTAAACTGGATCTTCATAGTATTCAGTTTCATAGTAAGTTTCATATATTGGCTCACTATGTTCTTCTTCTTCAAAGTATCCATTTCCCAAATCATTATAGGTATAGTATGTATTATATCCTGTAATTCGTTCTTTGGGAACTTCTCTTGACTTAGTTTCATAATGATCTAATACGGTGTTATAATGGTGAATTTCTTGCACTGAATGCAATAGCCGTGCATTTGAGGGTAAGGACCAGCCACTTTCTTCAACTGTTTGATATTTTTCAATATCAATTGACCTATTCCAAGATACTTCAGTTACATTCATGGTAACTTCTTTAGGTTGTACTAAAGCAATAATCCCAGTTATGAATAATGCTATGATAAGACCAAAGAAAATGTATCTAAATACAGAAGATGATTTGAAAGATAAAAATTTACTTTTAAGATTTTTTAAAGTGTTTTTTTTATTTTCATCCTCTGCATAAGAAGCCTCACCAGCGGTTGGTGTTGGAGTGGAATTCTTCTTTTTTTGGATATCAAAATAATTTCCATCACTTTCTACTCTTGAAGCACCACAGCAAGTACAAGTATCATTATTGTCAGAGTTGTAGCTTTGGCAATAACTGCACATCCAGTCAGGATTTTTATTCAATTTCTTTGCTTCTTCATCAGTGACATAATTATTCTTGATGTCTTTGGGTAAAGTAGGTTTAAAATCTTTATCCCTTTGCCGTCCACAATTAGGGCAAACTTGATATCTACCTAATATTTCTTCTGTTTTACAATATGGACATTTCCACCGTCCTTCAACTATTCTTCCCATAATGTTCCTCCTTTTGTTGTTTTTTATAATTGTATTGTATGTTTGAGTTAACTGATTTTTTCACAAAATGTTGCTTTATAAAAATTATAACAGGTATATGAAATTATGTCAAATTACCCTGTGGATAAGATAAAAAGTATTGCAATAAGATATAGAATGTGATAACATATTATAGTAACAAGTAAACAAGAAATTTTCTATGCAATTGCAAGGAGAAAAAATGTATACAGAAATAGAAATTAAAAATTTTTGGAACAAACTAAAGAAAGAAGATTTTTTTGAGGAGGCAAATTTAGAAAAAACAAAATTTAAAGGACAAATATCAGAAAAAGGCATTTGCACATGGTTACTAAAACTAAATGAATTTGGTATTGAAGTAAAAAGATTTAAAGATTTATTTACCAAAATGACAGAAGTTACATTTCCTATTAATATAACGAGGATATATGATAGCACGTGTAGGACAGAAATAGTATTTAAGGATGCAAAAAATACAGAATATTATTTAGTTCTATTAAATGTGCTGACGAACACAAATATTGAGGAATTGAAAAGATATTTTATATTAAGAATCAATCAACGCATAGAACCGTTGATTTTCAGGACATTTTACTTTGAAATAGGTAAAAAAAATCAGGTAGTATTAAATAAAATTAGTGCAAACCAATTAGAGTCTGATTTGTCATACCGCGAAGGAACTGTTTCTGTTAAGTATGACGAAGAAAAAAAATTAGAATATAAAAATTCAAGAACAAAAACGGTTATTACAGTAAAAACAAAAGAAATAAAAGAAAACGAGAAAAAAATTGAAGAGACTCTTTTTTTGGCAGGAAAATTTATTGTAAAAACAGAAGACTGTTATAATGCTAAACCTTTAATAAAGTTTATACTTAAACTTATGCCAAATGAAACAGTAACAATGTCTGTTGCTGTTGGTATTGATGGTGAAATATATTCAGGAATAAATATTGAAAATGATATTGTAAAAGAATATATTTCAACAGAGGTAGTATCAAAAAATGAAATAAAAATCATAAGAACAATTTGCCAAAAAAAATTAAAAGAATTTATTTAAGGAAAAAGCTTCCATGTAAAAATGGAGGCTTTTTCCTTAAATAAAAACAATAAAAACAATAAAAACATAAAAATTAACCTTGCTTTAATGCTATCTAATAAGTTATAATAGAAATAGAAAAAATAAAGAAGGAATTAAAATGTTTAACATAGAAGAAGAATTAAAAAAATTACCAGGAAAACCTGGAGTATATGTAATGCACGACAAAGATGACAATATAATATATGTAGGAAAAGCAGTTTCATTAAAGAACAGAGTAAGGTCATATTTTAGAAAAACAAATAAGACCGAAAGAATCAAAAAAATGGTAAGTTTAATAGACCACTTTGAATACATAGTTGTTGACAACGAAGCAGAAGCATTAATTTTGGAATGCAACTTAATTAAGAAAAACAGACCCAAATTCAATGTTTTATTAAAAGATGACAAAACATATCCGTATATCAAAATAGATGTAAAATCAGATTATCCAACTGTAGTTTTAACAAGAAGACTTATAAATGACGGAGCAAAATATTTTGGACCATATGCAAATCCAGGTGCTGCAAAGGAAATGATAGATTTTATAAAACAAAAATATAAAATACGTCAATGTAGAAATTATCAAGGTAGAACAAGACCTTGTCTAAATTATCACATAAAAAGATGTCTAGCGCCATGTATGGGATATGTAACACCAGAAGAATACAAAAAACAAATTGATGAAATAATTGATTTGCTAGAAGGAAAAACAGATAAAATTTTAAAAGAACTGGACAAGCAAATGCAAGAAGCATCAGCAAAACTAGATTTTGAAAAAGCAGCAGAACTAAGAGATAGAAAATTGGCAATAGAAAGAGCGTCATCAAAACAAAAAGTATCAAATATTTCAGAAAACAACATAGATGTTATAGGACTATACAAATCAGAACTAGAAGTATGTATAGAAATATTCTTTGTGCGTGGAAGTAAAATGATAGGAAGAGAACACTACTTTTTCCCAGAATTAAAAGATATGGAAGATAGTGAAATTTTATCAGGATTTATAAAACAATATTATTTAGAAAATCCAAATATACCAAGCAAAATAATGCTGAGAGAAGAATTACCTGAAAAAGAGGTAATAGAGCAATGGTTATCCACAATATTAGGAAAAAAAGTGGAATTAAAAAGCCCTAAAAAAGGAGAAAAACTAAGATTTGTAGAGATGGCAGAAAATAACGCAAAAGTTACATTAGAAAACAAAGAAAAAGACAAAACAGAAATATTAATGGAACTAAAAGATGCACTTAAAATGGACAAATTACCGCGAAAAATCGAAACATATGACATATCAAATATATCAGGAGAATTCATGGTTGCAGGAATGTGTGTAATGCAAGATGGAGTTATTAAGAAAAACTTATCAAGAAGATTTAAAATAAAAACAGTTTTAACACAAGATGACCCTAAATGTATGGAAGAGGTTGTAACAAGAAGATTAGCACATTCAATAGACCACGAAGATAAAGGCTTTGGAAAAATGCCAGACGCAATATTTGCAGATGGTGGTATAACACAAATTAGAGCAATTAGAAATGCTATAAACAAATATGAAAATCTTGATATAAAAATATTTGGTATGGTCAAAAATGACAAGCATCAAACAAGAGCATTGATAGATGAAAATAGAAATGAAATACCAATTTCGGAAAATCTTATGAACTTAATAACTAGATTCCAAGACACAGTGCATGATACAGCAATTACATATCACAGAAAATTGCGTGCTAAAGCGATTACTAAATCAGAGTTAGATGATATTGAGGGAATAGGTGAAGTTAAGAAAAGAGAGTTGCTTAAAAAGTTTGGAAGTGTTGAAAAAATAAAGCAGGCTTCTAAAGAAGAATTAATGGAAGTAAAAGGTATAACAGAAAAAATAGTAGAACAAATAAAAAATAGGGATTAGGGGCCACTGCTCAAAATCCCGTTTTTTTAAATATTAATATATGATAATTTTTCTTATTAAAAGAATTCGGGATTTTAGGTGATGCACCTTTAATCCCGAAAAATTATTTTGAAATTAAATACAAATTATCTTTAGCAAAATTAGCATCAAGACCATCAGGAGCCTTATAAAGTACAGAAACATTTTTAAAATTAGACTCATCTTTAATTCTATCCAAAATAGCATCATTATCCATATATGACTTTATAGACAATACATAAGAATCTTCACCATTCAAACTCTCATCATCAATAACACAATGAAGTTCGTCATTATTATTAACATTAATAATCAAAGTTCTATTATAAACCATCATTTCAGGAACACTTTGCATATGATTAAAAAAATTATCATAAACATACACAAAAGATTTATCCTTATTTTCTTCAGCAATATTCAAAATATCTTTGCAATTTTTATACAAAAATCTAGGCTCAGAAAATGCCAAACCAATTGAAACTAACACAATTGAAATTACAGTAAATAAAGCATAATTATATTTAAATGTAATAAATTCATTTAATATAAAGAAAAATGTTAGTACAATAAAAGGAATAACAGGCATTATATATCTTAATTCTTGGAAAGATGTCATTTTAACTGCAATAAAATAGTAAAAAATACTGGGCACAATTGTAATTAAAACAACAAATTTTTCTTTACTTTTTATACACAAGGCAATTGTTGCAATAGCAAATAAAATTAATATACTAATCATTAATGCAGTGTTAGAATTATTAATACTAAAAGCATATGCAAGGTGTTTTAAATAATCAAAAATATGTGCAAAATATCCAGAATTTCCTAAGTTTGTTAAACCTCTATCTGAAAAGAATAAATGCTTTAAACAAGGCACAAATAATAGAATTCCTAAGGCACCATATACAACATGAGAAACGACGTATTTTGAAATCACCTTTTTATCTGTTTTAGTCCTAAACATTTCAATTAACATTATAGCAAATATAAAAAATGCATAAATTGCAAAAAAGTATTGTGTTAAAAATCCTAATACTGTAACAACTCCAAGTTGAACTGTAAATTTTTTATCCATAATAAAATTATTTTTATACAATTTTAAACTTAAATAAAAATAAAGTAAAATAAAAGTGGTTAATAACATATACATTCTTTGGAATAAAACCATTGAAATAGTTCCCATTGATAAACCATATAATATTAATGCTGGAAAAACTAAATTTTCCTTTTTCAAAAGTTTCAAAATTTTAATAAGTATTACACAACTACAAATAAAAGCAATTATATTTACAATAAAGGCAGAGTAAAGTGAAAAATTCCCACCAAAAAATAAAGTTGCAAAATGAACTAAAGTATAGAAAAATGGTGGATGATTGTCATATGCTTGATTCATAAATAGTGCTTTAAAATTTAATATATTACCAGGAGCAAGTGACAAAGCACTTTTCACATATTCACGGCTTCTCCATACAGGGCTTGTGTTACCACTATCATAAGCATCCATTACACCATTTTTAGGATTTACAGATGAACATAGGGTATAGCCTTCATCCTCATGTAAACCAGATTTTTGTGTTTGGAAGTAAAAAATTATTCCAGACATTATTGTAATTAACAAAATTACCAAAATTTTTTTAAAATTTTCTTTGTTTTTTAACATATCTAATCAACCTTTCTTAAAAAAATGGAAAACGTGGGCATTACTGCCCAGGTTTCTTTAAAATGGTTCGTGCATTTACATGTGAACCGTTTGGTCGCGTGAAAATAATATTGCCAGAAATTCTAACTCTATTTATTCGCGCTAATACCCTTAAGATAAAGGATATTAATAAGGCAAAGATTATAAAAATAAAAATCTTTTTTTTCATATTGCCTCCTTTTAAATACAGTGTTTATAGTAACAAAAAAATTATATCATTGTTTGTTAATTTTAACAATGAATTTTTGAAAAATTGGAATATTTTATTTTTTTTTGAATATATATATTAAAAAGTTTTATATAGGGGGATTTTTATGGGAGATATTTTTAATGTGAAATATAATGAAAAATTGGACAGGCTTGAAATTCCAAAGAAAAAGTCTGCAATTGGATTATGGAAGTTCGTAAAAAAACATAAATTTTTTTCGAGCATATTACTAAGCCTTTTTATTTTTTTAGGCATTAATTTTTATTTGATATTTAGTTTTATGAAAATTTTAGAAAATATTTAAAGAATATAAACAACAATTTTATGAGCCGTGAATAGTAACTGTTAAAATTTACGGTTCTTAAAAATATTAAAAATATCCTTTAAAAAAATAAAAAAGTATGGTAAAATATAACTATTCTAGAAAAAGGAGGAATAGTAGTAATTACTATACAAAAAATATGAAATTAGCAAACGAATGGAAAGATTATAAAATAATAGACATGGCAGATGGCCAAAAACTAGAAAAATGGGGAGATGTAATATTATCAAGACCAGACCCACAAATAATATGGAAAGACAAAAGCTTTCCAAAAAAATGGAAAGAAATAAACGCAACATATCACAGAAGTAGTTCTGGAGGAGGCTCTTGGGAATTTAACAAAAAGATGCCAAAACAATGGCAAATAAAATATAAAAATTTAACATTTAACATCAAACCAATGGGTTTTAAACATACAGGACTATTTCCAGAGCAAGCAGTCAACTGGGACTGGATGATAAACAAAATTAAATCAGAAAAAAGAGAAATAAAAGTATTAAACTTATTTGCATACACAGGAGGGGCAACAGTAGCATGTGCTTCAGCAGGCGCATCAGTATGTCATGTTGACAGTTCAAAAGGAATGACAACATGGGCAAAAGAAAATATTGAATCATCTGGATTAAAAGACAAACCAGTTAGATTTATTGTTGATGATGTTGTTAAATTTGTGAACAGAGAAATAAGAAGAGGCAACAAATATGATGCAGTAATAATGGACCCACCTTCATATGGTAGGGGAGCAAAAGGCGAAGTTTGGCAGTTTGAAAATAATATATATGATTTAGTAGAATTGTGTACAAATGTATTATCAGATAACCCATTATTTTTCTTGATAAATTCATATACAACAGGAATTTCTAGTAAAGTTTTGGAAGATATTTTGAATTTAACAGTTGCAAAAAAATATAAGGGTAAATTGGAGTCAGGAGAAATAGGAATTCCAATGGAAAATTCAAGCTTAGTATTGCCATGTGGAATCTATGGTAGATGGGAAAAATAAAAAGGGATTGGGGGACGGTTCTTTAATCCCGAAATTTTAGGAGAGAGATATGCAAAATTTAAAAGTAATTTATGAGGACAATCATATTATAGTAGTAGAAAAGACCCCAAATATTCCATCACAATCTGACAAAACAGGCGATATAGATATGCTTACACTTGTAAAACAATATATAAAAGAAAAATATAACAAGCCTGGAAACGTATATTTAGGACTTGTACATAGGCTTGACAGACCTGTTGGGGGGATTATGATTTTTGCTAAAACATCTAAAGCAGCAAGTAGATTAAGTAACCAAGTAAGAGAGAAAATATTTAAAAAAGAATATTTAGCAGTTGTTGATGGAAAAATAACCACAAGAAGCGGTACTTTAGAAAACTACTTATATAAAGATGAAAGAAATAATATGAGTAAAGTTGTTGGCAAAGATAAGAAAAATGCAAAACTTGCAAAGTTGGATTACGAAGTAATAACATATAATGAAGTTAAAAATTTGAGTTTATTAAAAATTAATTTACACACAGGAAGACATCATCAAATAAGAGTTCAGTTATCAAATTTTGGACATAGTATTTTTGGAGACCAAAAATATGGAACAAGGGGCCAGGGTAAGCAAATAGCATTATGGGCATATAAATTGACAATTGAGCATCCGATAAGTAAAGAGAAAATGACATTTACAGACTTGCCAGATACGGTTGGAACGTGGTGCATTTTAAAAGATATAAATAATTTATAAAAACTATTAAGGGATTAATATAGTCCTTTAGTAGTTATTTTTTTAACTATTAAAGAATTCGAATGGTTCTTTAGTAGTTTTTTTATTTTAATAAAATTAAAGGATTCAAATATGTTTTTATTTTATAAAACTGGCAAAATATTTTACAAAATAAAAAAATTAAAATAATATAAATAAAAATATACTTTTTATAAACGAATTAAACCATTTTTAAAATTACATGATAAACTATAGAAAACTTAAGAAAAAGAGTGGTGAGAAAAATGATAGACAAAATTACAGAATTTCTAACCAACAAAATTAGGAAAGAAATGCCAGATGTTGATGATGAAAGGGCAGAAGTAATAAACTACGGACTTCAAATATTAATAGGAGAAGTACCAAAATTTTTTATAATGCTTTTTATCGCATATGCATTAGGACTATTAAAATTAAGTTTAATTACATTTTTAATAATTATGCCTTATAGAATGTTTTCTGGAGGATTCCATTTACACACTCATATAGGATGCATAATAACAACAACAACATTTTATTGTGGAGTAGCATTTTTATCAAAAAGCATAATGTTAAATGATATTACAAAATATGTATTTATAGCATGTGTTGCAATATTTGGTATTATAATGATAAAACTTTATGCTCCAGCAGATACCGAAGACGTACCGATTTTAAGCAAAAAGATAAGAAAGCAAAAACAAATTATGTCATATGTGTGTTTGATTGTTGGACTAGTAATAGCGACAATTATAAAAAATGAATTAATATCAAATATGATAATATTTGGATATTTTACCCAAACATGTATGATTACAAGGGTAGCATATAAACTTACCAAAAATAAATATGGATATGAAGTTTATGAAAATGCTTAAATTACTTAGTTAATATTAAAATACATACCGGTAGTATTTTTGTATTATATATATTTTTTTAAACAAAGGAGGAAACCTTTATGTTAAAATTATTAGCAAAAGTTGCAGAAAAATATGCAAAATCTACTAACACAGCTTGCTTTTTATGGTCAATATTACATCAACCAAAAATGCCAGCTAGTTTAGTAAAAAAAGATTAGTTATTTAGCTTAAATATAAGTAGTTCGACAATACTTATATTTAGGATACACAATATACTCAATGTTAGTATACAATCCATTAGAAAGAACAGGCAACTGTTCTTTTATTATGTTATAGGAAGTTCAGAGAATTTTCCTATAATATAAAAAATGATAGAAATTTTCTATCATTTTAATAATATATTTCTAATTGTTGTGAAAAATATTTTTCATCTTTATTTGTGTATATATTAATATTATTATTTTTCTTTAAAATTTGTCTTATTTCCCATAATCCAAGACCTGTATGATTTTCTTTTCCAGATACTCCTTTATTAAATATTTGTTCAATATCTACATCTTTGTCTTTATATGTATTTTCTATTAAAATTATATTTCTACTATTTTTTGGTTCATTTCTAAATATAATATTCAAAATTTTCTCATCACATTCAGAAGCGGCATCAATTGCATTATCTAATAAAATACCTAGAATTCTTGCAAATTCATATATTTTCATATGTAAGTCATTTAAATCTAATAATACAGTAAGATTTACTTTTATTCCTTTTTCCAATGCTTCATTATATTTTGCAGTAATTAAATTATATACTCCTGGATTATTTATAATATCTGGATCTAAAACATATAAATTATTGACCTTTGTACAATCTTCTTCAAGTTGAGAATAATAACTTTTTAGACCATCCATATCATTTGTTTTTATATAACCACCTATTGTTGTTACAATATTATCGAAATCATGTTTAAAACCTCTAACACTGTCATGTAAAATATGTAATGTTTTATTATATTCTTCTGCACTTTCTAACTTTTTAGTTGTTTTAACTAATTTCATTATTTTAGCCAAACTATAAAAACTTAGACAAAAGTAAGCAAGTAAAAAAATAAAATTAAAAAATGTAAATTCAATAGGTAATATATCAATATATTTTGAACTTAATATTCCCTGCAAAAATATAGTTATAAAACCAAATACAAAATTGATTGCTATTATAGATTTGGTTTTTTTATCAAAATCTTCAAGAATATTTAAAGTTACTTTTCTATATTTTAAAACAAGTATTAAAATAAAAACAATTAAATAATTTAATAAGACAAATGGAATTCTGTAAATAAAAATTGTATTAGCCTCTTCATAAGATATTTTAAAGAAGTCAAAATAAGGATTTGCAAGTAAATTCCCAATTAAATTAAATATTATACTAGGAAATAGTGTAGCTATAAAGGATTTTATAAATCCAATCTTTAACACGAAATATAAAATTATAAAAGCAGTAGCATAGTTAAATACAATATTATAGGGCCAGCTAATAAATAAACTTGAGATAACACCAATTAATCCAATAGAAAAAATATAAATTAAACGCTGTTTTAAATCAAATTTAATATTAAACATATTGGAAATTAAAGCAAGTGACAAGGGAGTCTCTATTAGCATAAGCAATGGTATAGAAAATAGTTTTATTAACTCCTCATTCGGCGTACTCAACGCCAACCAAATATTATTTAGAACGTTCATTATTATTAACCTCCTCAATCAAACTCTTTTTAAATTTAGGTCCAATCTCACAAGTAGAACCATTATCAAAATACACAATATTACCAATAGAATCAAGATTAGCTATATTATCAATATTAACAATAAAAGATTTATGAGGCCTAACAAAATTAGAAGGCAACAAGGTCATAATTTTATTAAAAGAACTATATGTTTCATAATCACGACTCTTAGTATGAAAAATCAACTTCATACCATCACGTTTAATATACAAAATCTCGCCCTGATCAATTATAGTCTTTTTATTATCAAGTTTAAGATATCTTTTTGGCAATCCATTAATATCATCAAATAAACGAACAATAGTCTCTTCTAATCTATCCGCAGTAACAGGTTTAGCAAGATAATCAAAAGTTTTAAACTTATAAGCCATCATAGCATACTCTAAATGAGCAGTAGTAAAAATAAAATATGTATCTTTATTACTTTCTCTAACCTTCGAAGCAACTTCTAAACCACTTTTATCAGCCTTTAAATTTATATCTAAAATTAACACATCAGTTTTATTATCATCAATATAATCCAATAATTTATTAACATCATTTGTTGATATTCCAACCTTAGCATCATAGCCATGTTTTACAAAAATATTTTCTAAAATTTTTGAAAATTTATCTAAAATATTTACATTGTCATCACAAATAGCGAAATTAAGCATTTTACAATCCCCCTTTAAAATAAATTTGCCAGAAAGAAAGTAATCGACAAAAAAATAAAATTTCCTTTATTTTCCAGCAACAATAACAATATAATCTAAAAATCAAACAATGTCAATAGAAAATTTACAAATTTATCCAATTGGTAAAAATATTAATATCAATAGTGCTTTAATGTTGAACAATAAGTATTAAAAGTAGACAACATATGCTAAAATAATTCAAAAATTTAATATACTAATAAAAGGAATAAAAAACAAAAGAAGACATAAATTTAAATAAGGGAGATGATTAATTTGAAAAAAATTTCTATAATAACAATATTAATAATTTTAATTACTTGTTTAGCATTTATAATAGAAGAAAAAAGTAATGTAAAAACTGTAGAAACAAGTGTTCAAAGCCTTAGCACAAAAAAAATAGGGTGGGGAATAAAAAGAAATGATAATCATAAGCAACCGGATTTAGGAAAGATAAATAAAGAAATTATAGAGAAAAATAATGGTATTGCAATGGGAAATAGTAATGACAAATATATATATCTAACATTTGATGAAGGATATGAAGCGGGATATACTAAGCAAATTTTATCAACATTAAAAGAGACAAACGTAAAAGCAGCTTTTTTTATTACAGCACATTACCTAAATACTCAACCAGAATTAGTAAAACAAATGATTGATGAGGGACATATTGTTGGAAATCATACAGTAAATCATAAAAGCATGCCAATACTTACTGAGAAACAAATAAATTCAGAAGTTATGGATTTGCATAAATCAATTTATAATCAGTTTGGATATGAAATGAAATATATAAGACCGCCAATGGGGGAGTTTAGTGAGAAAAGTATCAGTGTTACAAATTCGTTAGGATATAAAACTGTAATGTGGTCATTTGCATATGAAGATTGGAATGAAAATAAACAACCAGAAGAAAATAGTGCTAAAAAGAAAATTATAGATAATGTTCATAATGGAGAAGTAATGCTTCTACATGGAAATTCAAAAACTAACACTAACATATTAGGAGATATTATTAATGAAATAAAAAATATGGGATATGAGTTTAAAACATTGGATGAATTTAAAAATATTTCCAAAAACTGTTGACACAAAGCCAAAAGCATTGTATAATATAAAAGCATGAATTAAGCGAAGAAGCTGAATGTGGCTACATACTTACGGAAAGTGAGAATGGAGGGAACTTCAGTGGAGTATGTCATGGCGTAGACCAGGCGGTAAGTTAAATTATTAAAATAGTGCTTATCCCAGAATTATCATGCATATTTTGGGTTTTAAAAATGGGTGTTTTGAAAACACCAGAGTACGTTTTAACTTGCCAAGGTAATTTAGGCAGAAATCGTAACTGCCAACAGGGGAAACCCACAAAATAAAATTTATATAAGGAGGGAAAATTACA
>ULMV01034204.1_pt1 | contig 23466 bp, 11 predicted proteins | sample 1951751 | NCBI WGS metagenome assembly ULMV01 (sample SAMEA4835560, study PRJEB28245) | human gut metagenome | biome: gut microbiome; material: fecal sample | place: Denmark | collected 2008 | reverse complement strand
TCCAAGTGTTGCTCTCATTACATCATCATTTTCATATTGAATTGAAGATGTTTTGATTGATAAGTTTGCCGTATAACGTTTAAATCCTTCTGGTAATCTTGTTGACCATAGAACTGTTAAGTTTGGTTCTGGTGCTGGGCCTAAGTTTTCTAATGTGTGTAATACTCTGTATGAATTTTTTGTAACTAATGTTCTACCATCTATTCCCATTCCCCCAATGCTTTCTGTTACCCATACTGGGTCTCCGCTGAATAATTCATTATATTCTGGTGTTCTTAAAAATCTTACTAATCTTAGTTTCATTACAAAATGATCCATTAATTCTTGTGCTTGTTCTTCTGTTAATGTTCCATTTTTTAAGTCTCTTTCTATATATATATCTAAAAATGTTGAAGTTCTACCAATACTCATTGCAGCACCATTTTGGTCTTTTACTGATCCTAAGTATCCAAAATATAACCATTGAATTGCTTCTTTAGCATTTCCAGCTGGTCTAGCTATATCAAATCCATATTTTGCTGCCATTGCTTTTAATTCATTTAATGCTTTTATTTGTTCTGCAATTTCTTCTCTTTCTCTAATTACTTTTTCTGAGAAATCATCTACATCTAGTATTTCTAATTCTTCTTTTTTCTCTGCGATTAATGCATCTACACCATATAGTGCAACTCTTCTGTAATCACCTATAATTCTTCCTCTTCCATATCCATCTGGAAGTCCTGTTATTAAATGTGAGCTTCTTGCTGCTCTTATATCTGGAGTATATACATCAAATACACCATCATTATGTGTTTTTCTTACTGTATGGAAAATTCTATCTGTTTCTGGGTCAACTTCTCTATCATATGCTTCACATGATTTTTCTACAATTCTGATTCCTCCAAATGGCATAATTGCTCTTTTTAAAGGCGCATCTGTTTGTAGACCTACAATTTCTTCTAGATCTTTATCTATATATCCTGCATCATGTGCTGATACTGTTGATACTGTTTTTGTATCAATATCTAAAACTCCACCTTTTGCATCATGTTCTTTTTTGTATAATTCTAAAACCTCATTCCATAATTTTTTAGTTTTTTCTGTTGTTCCTGCTAAAAAGCTTGAATCTCCAACATAAGGTGTGTAATTTTTTTGTATAAAGTCTCTTACATTAATTTGTCTTTTCCATTCACCTTTTTCAAACCCTTTCCATTGCTCAAAATCCATCATATTTATTCACATTCCTTTCTCTTGTATATTATTAACACTTTAGTTATTTTTATTATGCTTTTCTATTTGCAATTATATTAATAATATTATTAATTGTCAACGATTTTATGAATATCATTTTTAAGACTATGAAATTTTTTTTGCTATTATTTTAGAGCTTTTCATATAATATTTATTTTATAAAAAAAATATCCTGTTATAATAGTTAAGTCCTAGACAATGTTCAGTTGTATGTAACTACTTTTTATCGCATCTAAAGGAGGAACGTAAAATGAAAGGCTTTGATTACAACAGATTCTTTGTGGCCGCTGAAAACGGTGAGAATGCTCTTCTCACTCATATGCTTTCTGAAGGCTATAATGTCCACGCTAATAATGATTTGGCACTTCGGTGTGCTTCTGAAAATGGAAAAATTGAAACTGTTAAATTATTATTAAAAAAAGGAGCATTTATTAATGCTCTTGACTCTGCTTCACTTCGGTGGGCTGCCTATTATGGAGAAACTGAAGTTGTAGATTTCCTTATTAAAAGTGGTGCAGATCTTCATGCATGTGCTGATTCGGCTCTTTGCAATGCAATTGTTTGCAATCATTATGAAACCGTTCAATGCATCTTATCTCATAGTAATACCACTTATTCTTCTGACAGCTACCCTGTAAGGTTAGCTAAAAAAAAATCTCACATCAATATCATTCAGCTTTTCACTTTGGAAACTGCATAAGTAGTTGAGACCCAGTTCACAATGAGCTGGGTTCATATTTTTATTAATATGTCGAATTCTGTCGACAAGTTGTTCGATATTTTTTTACGAAATACTTGAAAACTTTTTAATCTTATGTTAATATGTTTACATACTAAATTTTTAGTTCGATTATAGAATTTTTAATCTATATTTTTATGTTATTTTATAATTTTTTCAAAGAATTACAAATCACCATTTAACACAACATATATTTATTTGCGCGCGATAAATATTTATTAAATACGCTAAAAATTTAGATATATCATGCAAAGAAAGGATTTTTTATGAAAGTGAAAAAAATAATTAGTATTTTATTAATTGTACTAATTCTTTTAAATATGCTTCAAACAACAGTTAAAGCTGTTAATCTAGATGAAGCATATATAGAAGATTTAGGTCAATGTGAAAGACATTTACAATATTGGAAAGAAAGTGACAATATATGGAGTTATATTATCACAACAATGGTAGGATATAGAATTAATGGAACACTGCATTATGCATATTGTATGCAAAGAGAAAGACCCGGTGTTGGAAGTCATGAAAACTATTCTGTAAAAATATCAGAAATGCTAAATAATGAGGTTATATGGAGAGCCATAATTAATGGATTTCCTTACAAAAGTCCTGCTGAATTAGGTGTAGAAAATGAAGAAGATGCTTTTGTAGCAACAAAACAAGCAATTTATTGTGTTATCTATGATTGGGATGCTTCTGCTCGCTATCGTGGTGTAGATGAAAGAGGTTGGCAAATTACTAATGCTATAATAAATATTGTACAAGAAGCAAGAACAGGAACCTCGAAACCAAATGATTCCAATGTTTTAAAAATCAACAAAGTTGGAGAATTATCTAAAGTCTCTAATAACTTTTATTCTCAAGAATTCTCTGTAAATAGCACTGTAGAAATGAGTAATTACACTATTGAAAAACTCGAAAATTTACCTCAAGGAAGCTTTTCTGCAGATTCAAATAATAATCCCAAATCAACATTTTCAGCTAATGAACACTTTAAAATACTTATCCCTACTCAAAATATTTTAGAAAATTTTACAGTGAAAATTAAAATAAATAGTACTGTAAAAACTTATCCAGTTTTCTACGGTTCAAGTTATGATAGTAATTTACAAGATTATGCTCTTACTTATGATTCATTTAATACTATTGGAGAAGAAATATCATTTGATGTAAATGCTCATAAATCTGGTATTAAACTATTAAAAAAAGATTCAGAAACCTCTTTACCTATCTCTAATGTAGAATTTAATTTTAAATATTCTGATGGAACAAATATCGGAAATTATAAAACAGATAAAAATGGTATTATTAATATCTCAAATCTATTACCAGGAAAAGTTATTGTAACAGAAATTAAAACTCAGTCTCAATATGTACTAGATTCTAGCAAAAAAGAATTAACTTTAAAGTACAAGGAAAATGCTGAACTTGAAATCACAAATGAAAAAATCAAAGGAAAAATAAAAATTATAAAAACTAGTGAAAATGATAATTTAATTACAGGTGATAAAGCAGGTACTCCTTTAAAAAATGTAGAATTCAAAATCTATGATTCAAATGGTAAATTAGTAGATACAATCTCAACTGATTCAAAAGGAATTGCAATTACAAAAGCTTTACCCAAAGGTTCTTATTCTATAAAAGAAACTAAAACACAAACATCTTACGTTTTAAATTCATCTAAATTCACAGCAGAAATTTCAAATAATGGACAAATTGTAGAAGTTCAAATAAAAAATAAATCTCAAACTCCCCCACCTCCTGTCGAGGAACCAAAAGTTGAAAAGCCAAAAATAGAAGAACCTAAAATTGAAGAACCTCCAAAATTACCTGTAACAGGTTATTAAAATAAGTCTTGATTTTTTTCAAAATTGAATATATAATTTGAAAAGTTCAAATTGAAAGGATGAAATCATGGATAAAATTATTAATAAGATTGCAGAAGAATTAAATGTAAAAAACACTCAAGTAGAAAACGCAGTGAAATTGATTGATGAAGGAAATACAATTCCATTTATCGCTCGTTATAGAAAAGAAGCTACTGGTGGACTAAGTGATGAAATTTTAAGAGACTTAGGTGAAAGATTAACTTACTTAAGAAATTTAGAAACACGTAAAGAAGAAATTATAAAATCAATAGATGAACAAGGAAAACTAACAGATGAATTAACTATAGCAATAGCATCTGCAGAAACTCTTGCAGAAGTTGAAGATTTATACAGACCATTTAAGCAAAAGAAAAAAACAAGAGCAACTGTTGCAAAAGCCAAAGGATTAGAGCCTTTAGCTGATATAATAATTGCACAAGAAGAAAAAGAAGATATTAATGAAATTGCAAAACAATATATTAACATAGATAGTCTATCTGAAGAAGATAAGAAAAATAAAGATAAAGTTGTAGCATCTGCAGAAGATGCAATTCAAGGAGCTTTGGATATAATTGCAGAAAATATTTCTGATAATGCTAAATATAGAAAATATATCAAAAAAATCTGTTACCGTGAAGGAACAATCGTAACAAAGGCTTCAAAGCCTGACGAAAAGTCTAATTATGAAATGTATTATGATTTTACAGAATTAGTACACAAACTTCCAAGTCATAGAATTTTAGCAATTAACAGAGGCGAAGATGAAGAATTTTTAAAAGTTTCTATTGAGAAACCTGTTGAAAAAATTCTATATTATATTCAAAGAGATATAATAAAAGGTAAAACACAATTTACTGAAATGCTTACAAATACAATTGAAGATGCATTCACAAGATTAATTGAACCTTCTGTTGACAGAGAAATTCGTTCAGATTTAACTGAAAAAGCTGAAGAAAAAGCTATAAAAGTATTTGGACAAAATGCAAAACAATTATTACTAGGTGCTCCTATAAAAGGAAAAACTGTAATGGGATTTGACCCAGCTTATAGAACTGGTTGTAAAATTGCTGTAATTGATGAAACTGGAAAAGTTTTAGATATTGCAACAGTATACCCTACAGCACCACAAAATGATGTTGAAGGAGCAAAGAAAACTTTATTAGATTTAATAAACAAAGATCATGTAGATATGATTGCAATTGGAAATGGTACAGCATCTCGTGAATCTGAAATGTTTGTTTCTGACATGATAAAAGAGGTTAAATATGATATTTGTTATGTAATTGTTAGTGAAGCTGGTGCCTCTGTATATTCTGCTTCAAAACTTGCAACAGAAGAATACCCAGATATAAATGTATCTATAAGAGGTGCAATATCAATTGCACGTAGATTACAAGACCCACTTGCAGAATTAGTAAAAATCGACCCTAAAGCTATTGGTGTTGGTCAATATCAACACGATGTTAATCAAAAGAAATTATCAGAAAGCTTAACAGGTGTTGTTGAAGACAGTGTAAACAAAGTTGGTGTTGATGTAAATACTGCTACCCCTTCCCTACTTTCTTATGTTTCTGGTATTAATAATACAATTGCTAAAAATATTGTAAAATATAGAGATGAAAATGGTAAATTAAAAGAACGAAAAGAATTATTAAAAGTTCCAAAGCTTGGAAAAGTAGCTTATGAGCAATGTGCAGGATTTATTAGAATTCCTGATGGAAAAAATCCATTAGAAAATACAGCAGTTCACCCAGAAAGCTATGAGCAAACAGAAAAATTATTAGAATTATTAGGATTTAAAATAGCAGACTTAAAAAATAAAGATAACTTAAATTCTTTAAGAGAAAATTTAAAATCTGTTAATGTCGAAGAAACTGCTAAAAAACTTGAAATTGGTGAAATGACTTTAGCAGATATAATATCAGAATTATCAAAACCAGGTCGTGACCCAAGAGAAGATATGCCAAAGCCTGTTCTTCGTAGTGATGTTCTAAAATTTGAAGATTTAACAGAAGGAATGGTTCTTACAGGTACTGTTCGTAATGTTATAGATTTTGGTGCATTTGTTGATATTGGTGTAAAATATGATGGACTTGTTCATATTTCTGAGATGAGTGATTCTTATGTAAAATCTCCATCTGAAATAGTTTCTGTTGGTGATATCGTAAAAGTTAAAGTTATAAAGATTGACCAAGAGCGTAAAAAAGTTGGACTTTCTATGAAAATATAATAAAAGACTGGATTTAGTTATAACCTAAATCCAGTCTTTTTTTATTCACTAAGATATTTTTCTTGGATATCTTTTATTTTATCATAATCATTATTTAGTATATCAAGAAATACTTCTGCTATTTGAGGGTCAAATTGAGTTCCTTCACATCTTTTAATTTCTTCTTTTACATGTTCAATATCAATAGGACCTCTATAGCTTCTTCTACTTGTCATTGCATCAAATGTATCTGCAACAGCAGCAATTCTAGCTATATATGGTATTTCCTCGCCTTTTAATCTTGATGGATATCCATTTCCATCATATCTTTCATGATGATGTTTTACAATAGGAATTATATCTTTAAATATTTCAGCTGAACCTAAAATATGTGCTCCTATTGAGGGATGATTTTTTATTTGTGAATATTCATCATCCGAAAGTTTATCAGGTTTTAATAATATACTATCTGGAATTCCTATTTTTCCAATATCATGGAAAAGTCCACCAATTCTTAATGTTTTTATTTGGTCTTCTGGTAATCCTAATTTTTCACCAATTAAAACAGAATATTCTGAAACTCTATCTGAATGTCCTCTTGTATATGTATCTTTAGCTTCTACTGTATATCTCAATGTTTGAACCATATCTAAATATGCTTTTTCTAACTTTTCATTTGATTCTGAAAGTTCTTCATTTATTCTTTTTATTTCATCCATTTGTTTTACTGATTTTATTCCAGACTCAACTAATAGAAGTAATTGATCGAATTTATCACTCTTCTCACAATACCCTTGTATATCTAATCTTTTGATTGTCTCAAGTGGTGGAGCCATATCCTTGTGCCCTGTTAATAATAGAATATACAATTCTTTATTAAACTTTCTGATTTCTTCTACAACCTCATCTCCATGTAATGGTGTCATCATAAAGTCTAGCAACATTAAATCAAAATGTTCCATTTTTACTCTTTCTATTGCTTCAACTGGGTCTAATACACCTTCAAACTCATATTCTGAATTATCAAAAAGCACTGTTAATGAGTCTAATATTCCACTTTCGTCATCTACTCCAATTATCCTATATTTTCTTTCTCCATTTAATTGATTTTGTAATGCTTTTCTCATTAATTACCTCTACCCCTTCTAGTAATAATTAATTTTACCTAGATTATAATAGTTTATTAAATAAAAATCAAGGCTTTTTATTTAATTTATTATATATAACTTATTATACTTATTTTGCCTAAAATTTTATCATTCTAATTGTTTCTTTTAGTCTTATTAACAATACTAAAAATCAGATTTATATTGCATTTTTATTACAATATTATTTCTTTTATATTACATTTTAATTTTTTGTTTGATTTTTCAAATTCCGACTGATATACTAAAATTATATGGAGGATTATATGGAAGATTTAAAAGATGTTGTCGAAAAATCAAATCAAATTAACCCTTCTGAAGAAATAAACTCGGAAGAAGAAATAAAAAAAACAAAAGAAGCAACAGCAATGGTCGAATACAAAGAAGTAGACGAACCTTGTGTCGCCTTAACTATTATTGGAGAAAACCGCCTTACAGATGCTGAAGTCTTTGTTAGACGTGGATTCCGTTTTTCTTTAAAAGCTTTTTTCTCCACTATTGTTCTTACTATTATGAATATGTTTATTTAAGCTTTTTTTCAATCCAATTATAAACATATTCATATATTTCTTTTTTACATTTTTCATGTAATATATCATGTCTTAATTTTGGATATAATTTTATTTCTACATCTTTCATTCCTATGTTTTGAAATTTATGATAAGCTTTTATTACTCCTTTTCCATTTTCACCAACTGGATCTTCATCTCCAGATATAAATAGAATCGGTGTATCTAAATTCATTTTTTTCAAATTTTTAATTTCAGATGTAAATTTCATACCACTTAACATTTCTCTAAACAATCCTGCAGAAAGATTTCCACCTCTCATTGGGTCTGCAATATATTCATCTAATCCTTCATTATCTGAGCATAACCAATCATAATCTGTTCTATTTGGTGCAAAAAACTTATTATATGTGTCAAATGTTAATTTTTTTATCATTGGACTAGTATGATTTTCTCCAACTTTTTTAGCTTCTTTATTTGCAATAAATTTAGCTAGAGCAATTTGAACAGGTGGTGTTTCACCTGTTCCCATTATTATTGCTGCATCAATAGCTTTTGGATATTCTATTAAATATGTTCTTAGTAAAAATGAGCCTAATGAAAATCCTAACATATAATATGGCATTTCAGGAAATTTTTCTTTTATCATTTCTGTACATGTGTACATATCTTTAACAGCCCAGTCCCAGCTACCAACAGGTCCAAAATACATAGGTTCTGAATCTTTGACAATAGATTTTCCATGGCCTAAGTGGTCATTTCCAACAACCATAATTCCTTTTTCTACTAAATATTCTGCAAATTGTTCATATCTTAAAATATATTCTGTAACTCCATGTGCAATTTGTAATATTGCCTTTGGCTTTACATCTGGAATCCACTCCACTGCATGAATTTGTGTTTTTCCATCTGCAGATAAATAATAAAATTCATTTTTATTCATCTTTTGCTCCTTCTTTCTTATAAAACTATTTTTTTATTGGGATTACAATATTAAATGTTGTTCCTTTTCCCTCTTCTGTTTTATATGTAATGTCTCCTCCAAAATGAGCTTTAATATTTGAGTAAGACATATATAATCCTAATCCAGTTCCATTCTTTCCTTTTGTTGTAACCATTTCTTTAAATAATCTATCTTGAACCTCTTTTGAAAGTCCTCCTGCAAAATCTGTAATAGAAAAAATCATATTGTTCTCTTTTTGTGAAATTTCAAATTGTATATTTTGGTCATGTTTTCCATCATATGCTTGAATTGCATTTGAAATTATATTATTTACTACTTGTACCAAAACATTTACATTCCCATCTATTACTGTATTTTCATCAACTTTCATTAATATATTTAAATAAATATATGCATTTTTTAGTTCATGTTTCATCAAAATATTTACTCTTTTTACTAATTCAGAAATAGTAAATTCTTCTGAATCATCTGTTGATAATGATGCTACTGCTTGTCCTTTTACGGTTGTTATAATATCTGACATATATTCAAGATGTGCTCTAATCTTCGAAATCCATGCTTCCATATCTTTAGCTATATCATGATGATCTTGTGAATTTACAAGTGGATCATCTATTGATTCATCATATTCTTTTATTAAATTCTCTAATCCTTGTGTAGCACCAGCTATAGACATAATAGGTGTTTTTAAGTTATGTGCTATTCCACCTATTAATTGTCCTAACCCTGCAAGTCTTTCTCTTTCCATTAATATATCTTGATTATTTCTTATTGTCTCCATATCTTCTTTATGTTGTGTTATATCTTTGAATAGGAATAGTGTTCCTAATGATGTATTATCTGAATTTATTGGTGTAATTTCTATTTTAAAGTATTTTTTTATCTCTGAAAAATGTTGTTCAAATGATACTGTTGTTTCTGTTTCATTTGCTTTTTCAATTGATTTATCAATTTTAACTATTGCTTGTCTATTAACTTCTTTACTTTGTAAAAGTTTTATAAAATTTTTACTTCTTATATCTTCAGCTTTTAATTTAAATATATCTAAAAATGTTTTATTAAAATCTGTAATTGTATTATTTTCATCTAATACTACATATCCATCTGATATTCTATCAACTATCTTTTGTAATGCAATTGGCGTAACTCCTAAAAATTGAAATTTTAATATAGCTATTGCACAACATATTATTGTTACTGTAAATGTTATTGGTGTTACATATATTGACATTGGGATTATTTTAAATGTTCCCAATATATTTACTACTAATGGTACACTTACTCCCAAAACAATCAATAATGATTGTTTTGAGAAAAATCCTGAATTTTTTATTGAAAATTTCAACATATATAATATTCCCCAGGCCAATAATATGTATGAATATATATTGTGTATTGTAGCATATGGTCCATACACATTTGTCTGAAAGTCTACTGAATAGTGTTCATAGAATAAATGATGATAATCATTTGTCCATAAAACTATTAGTGAAATTATCGGAATTATAAACAGTAATAAATATCTTTTTTTAAATTCAATTTTAGTATTGGCATATATAAGTCCCATAAAAAATACCGCTACTGGTATAAAACATATTGCAATATATATGAAATAGTCAAAATAAATTGGTTCTATATTTAATGGTTTTGATAATGTAATTTGCATTATTAAACCTATTGTCCAAAAAATTAATATCGATAATGAAAAAATAAATATTTTTTTCAATTGATTATTCTTTTTTTCCTTTGATAAATATACGGTTAATAAAATATTTATTATTGTTGTTGCTATAAGTGCAATTAGTGTTGTTTTATCTGCTATCATTTGTTTTCTTCTCCCTTTAATAATTTGATTATATTTCTTATGTATTCTTCGCTAATTATAGGCCATTTAAATCCATATAATTTTAATAATTTTATACTTTGCTTAGAATCAACTTTTATATTACTATCATAATGCAAATCTAAGTTTTTGTCAAAATCATTCATCAACATATTTATAATATCTGAATTTTCTTTTTTCATAATTTTTTTTATTTTTGATTTGAATTCTTCATTTTTCACAACATCAATATTTAATCCTAAGTGAGATATGTCTTCCATTAATTTTTTTACCTCTACATGATTATGATTAAATAAATGATAAATTCTATCGTTAGAATCTGTATGTTTCATGATTTTATAAATTGCATCTGCACTGCTATCTATTGGTGAAAACTCTAGATATCCATTTAGCAAAGTATCTGGAATTGATCCTATTTTTATTAATGCTTTCAATCTATTCATATATGCATTTTCATTATAGTTATCTTGGAATTTTCCATCAGATATTCTTGGCATTAAATTTCCCATTCTCAATATATATGAGTCAACTCCATCTAGTATTGAATCAAAAATTCTTTTTTCTGCCTCGAATTTTGTCTTTATATATACATTTTGCAATTCTTGTCCAATATATAAATTATTTTCAGCAAAAGTTTTATTTTCTTTGAATTTTTGCTCTAAATAATACTGTTCAAAAAATGCATTTCCTGAAATACTTAATGTTGAAACATGGTATATCTTACATTTAAATGTTTTAGCAAAACTTATAATTTTATCAACACTCTTAACATTTGTGTTATAAAATTCCAAATAATTTCCATAATGAGATACTTTAGCTGCTGAATTTATTATTGTTGAAACAGAGTTTCCAATTTCAAAAATTTTGTCTTGCTGTAATCCAAAACCATCTGCTGTTAAATCTCCTTGTACAATAATTATTCTGTTTCCAATATATTTATCATACTTGTTTTCAAAATAATAATGTAATTTATTTAACACTTTTTGCTCTACTGTCATACCCTTTTCTTTTCTAACTAATAAATAAATAGTATTATTCTCATTTTTTAATAGTTCATCTAAAATATGTATTCCTAAATAGCCTGTAGCTCCTGTTAACAATACATTTCCTATTTCATTATTTTTTATCTCATTTGGAACTAACATACTAGAATTTAGTATGTCTTTATATTTGCAATTTAGTTCTTCGAAATTTTCTTCTTCTTGCCTATCATCTGATGTTATTTTTTCTGCAAGTTTTTCAACAGTAGGATATGTGAATATGTCTGCATATCTTATTTTATCTGTAATATCTAGCAATTTAACATTTAAATTCATCGCTAATATAGAATCTCCACCTAATTCAAAGAAATTGTCATTTATACCAATTGATTTCATATTTAATACTTCTTCAAATATTTGAGCAATTTTTGTTTCTAATTCGTTTCTTGGTTTGATATACTTTTTATTTTCTGTTTGCAATATTCCATTTGGAATTGGTAATAATTTTTTATCTATTTTTCCATTTGGAGTATATGGAAATTCATCTAATGCAGTAAAATATGCCGGTATCATATAATTTGGCAAATATCTACATAAAAACTCTCTTAAATCAGATATTCTTATTCTCTTATTTGCTATAAAATACGCTGATATTATTTCTCTATTTCCTATTGTTTGCTTAATTACTTTTGCTTTTTGGATTCCAGCATATTTAAGCATTATTCTTTCGATTTCTTCTAACTCTATTCTTAATCCTCTTATCTTAATTTGACTATCTCTTCTGCCTAAATAATGAAGATTTCCATCAGGACCAAATTTGCAATTATCACCTGTTTTATACATAATACTATTTTCTAAAAATGGATTTTTTAAATATCTTTCATTTGTTAAATCCTCTCTGTTTAAATATCCATTTCCTACACCATCTCCGGCTATATATAGTTCTCCTTCAATTCCTATTGGAAGCACATTCAACATATCATCCAATATATATACTTGTGTATTTCCAATTGGTCTTCCTATATCTATTACATCATCATTTGTTATTTCCTTTATAGTTGACCATATTGTTGTTTCTGTTGGGCCATATACATCATATATTTTAGCATTAGAAATTTCTTTTATTTTAGATACTATATCTTCAGTTACTGCTTCTCCCCCTATCAAAATATCTGTTAGATTTTCAAAGAACTCTAAATTATTTTTTTCTTCAAGCATTAATGAATATCTTGATGGTGTTGTTTGAATCATATTAACTTTATTCTCAACACATAGCTTGTTTAATAATTTCATATTATGTTGTTCTTCTTCACTTGCAATTACTAACTTCATTCCTGAAATTAATGTTACCCAAATTTCTAATTCAAATATATCAAATGATATTGTTGTAACTGAAACCATCGTTTTCTCATTGTCAAATTCAACTTTTTCTTTTATTGCATAAACAAAATTGCATAAATTTCTATTTGTTATTTTTACTCCTTTTGGATTTCCAGTTGAACCTGATGTATAAATAACATAAGCTAAATCACTTGCATAGCTTAATTTTGGTAAATTTGTGTTTTTTAGTGCATATATCATTGAATTATTATACTCTATATTTATTTTATTTTCAAAGTTCATTTTTTCAAATAATTCTTTATTTGTCAATAATAATTTTGCATTACTATTTTCAAGCATATAATCAATTCTTTTTTCAGGATATGTTGGATCTATTGGAATATAACATGCTCCTGATTTAAATACACCTAATAATGTTGTAATTAATTCTAATGATCTTGGTAGCATAACTCCTATTTTATCATTTGGTTTTATCTTTTTTTCTTCTCTTAAATATCTAGCTAATTGATTTGCTTTTTCATTTACCTCTTTGTATGTTAATTGTTTTCCTTCAAAAACAACAGCTATCTTATTTGGTGTTTTATTTGCCTGCTCTTCAAATAATTCTGCAATTATTTTGTCTTTTGGATAATCCATTTTAGTATTATTAAATTCATATAATATTTTATTTTTCTCAGTTTCAGAAATAATTTCAATATCTTTTATTGGAACATTTATATCTTGCATAATACATTCTATTGTGTTCATATAATGTTCAAATAATCTTTCTATTGTATCTTTCTTAAATAAATCTGTACAATATTCAATATTAATTGTATGAGTCTTTGGCTTTATTTCTAATGACAAATTGAATTTTGAAATATTATTGTTAATTTCAACAATTTGTGTTTCTGTATTATCTAATTTAATAATATTTTCTTCTTTATTTTGATATGTAAACATTACATCAAACAATGGATTTCTTGAATTATCAGCCTTTATTCCAAGTTTTTTTACTAACATATCAAATGGATATGGTTGTTGTGACAAATCATTCAAGATTTGATCTTTCATATCATTTAAAAATTCTATAAATGGTTTGTCTGGATTAATATTGGCTTTTGTTACAATATTATTTACAAACATTCCAATCATTCTTTTTAATTCATTTTGGTTTCTATTTGCAATTGGACTTCCTAAAATAATTTCACTCTGTCCTGTATATTTGTATAATAATGCATAAAATGCTGAAATAAAGAACATGTACGGAGATGTACCAATTTTCTTTGCAAATCTCTCTATTCTTTTGAATTTTTTCTCATCAATTACATTAGCAATTTTATTTCCATTATAACTTCTATTAGCAGTCATCTTATAATCATATGGCAAATTTAATTGTTCAAAATCTGAATTTTTAAATTTATTTATCCAATAATTTTCTGTTTGTTTTATTTCGTCACTTTCATTATATTTTTCTTCCCATACCGCATAATCTTTATATTGTATTGGAATGTTTTTTAAATTATCTCCATTATATAATCTTTCAAATTCTATAATAAAGTTGTTTAAAGATGTTCCATCCATTACAATGTGATGTGCATCCATTAATACAAATGTCTTTTTATTATCAATATAATGCACTTCCATTCTAATTAATGGTTCTTTTTCCATTTTAAATGGTTTTGAAAAATTCTTAGCAATTTCTTTTATTTCATTTTCTTTATTATAAAATACAGATATTAATCCCTCTGTACTATCTTCAATTTCTTGCATTACATTATCATTTTTTAACACAAATCTTGTTCTTAAAATACTATGTCTTTTTAAAATTTTGTTAAATGCTACTTTTATTTTATCTAAATCTAATACTTCATCTACTAACACACCACCTGGCATATTATAAACAAGATTATCATCACCAATCATTTTTACATTATAATAAATTCTTTTTTGTGCAGATGATAATGGATATGCCTCTTGTATTGGTGCTTTTTCAATTTTATTTTTTAATGTACCTTTTGTCTGATTTTCTGCTATATAATCAGACATATCTTTTATTGAATAATTTGTTAATATATCTTTTATATTTATTTGTACATTAAATTTAGATAAAATTTTTGTAGATAATGTTATAGCTGTTAATGAATCTCCACCTAACTCTAACAATGTATTATTGATTCCAACTCTTTCAAGTTGTAACATTTTTTCAATTATTTTTATTAGTTTTCGGTCAAGTTCATTTCTAGGTTTAACAATTTCATTTTTGTTATCTTTAAAATCAGGATCTGGTAATGATTTTCTATCTACCTTTCCATTTTGTGTATGTGGAAATTTCACTAATTGCACAAAATATTGTGGTATCATATATTCTGGTAATTCTTTACTTATTCTTTCTTTGATATTACCATTATCATTTGATACTGATGTATAATAAGCTATTAATGCATCTCTGTTATTATTCAATTTTCTCTTAACTACAATACTTTGGATTATATTATTATCCTTTTCTATTTCATTTTCAATTTCTCCAAGTTCTACCCTAAATCCACGAATTTTTACTTGGAAGTCTGTCCTTCCCAAATGAACAATATCTCCGTTTTCATTGTAATACGCTAAATCATTTGTATTATAAATTTTATCTTTGTCTTTAAATGGGTTTTCAATAAATTTTTCTTTGTTTAATTCTTCTCTTTTTAGGTAACCATTTGATACTCCATCTCCACCTATATATAGTTCTCCTGGAACTTCAAATGGTAATAATTTTTGATTTTTATTTAATATGTAACATTGTGTATTAGCAATTGGTTTTCCAATAGAAATTGATTTTTCTTTTGTCAATTTCTTTACTGTTGACCATATTGTTGTTTCTGTTGGCCCATACATATTAAATATTCTAGCTTTAGTTAATCTTTGCATTTTGCTTAGCAATTTATTTCCTATAGATTCACCACCAACTAAAATATCTGTTATATTTTTAACAAATTCTAAATTTTCTTTGTTTTCAAATATCGTTGAAAATCTTGATGGCGTTGTTTGAATCATATTTACATCATTTTCTAAACATAATTTATTTAGCAATGCTGGCATGTTTTGTTCATCTTCATTTGCTAACACTAATGTCATTCCAGATGTTAATGTACACCACATTTCTAGTCCAAATATATCAAAACATACTGTTGTTACAGATACCATATTTTTACTTGGTACAAATTCAATAATTTCTTTCATTCCTTTTACAAAATTATTTAGATTTCTATTTGTTACCATTACTCCTTTTGGCTGACCTGTTGAGCCAGAAGTATATATTAAATATGCTAATGTATTTGCATCTAATTTTAAGTTAATATTTTCTTTACTATATGTTTCTTTCTTCTCAGAATCTATATTAATTGTATTACATTTTTCTAAAATATGTTTTTCTGTTTGACTATTAACTAAAACAAGTTTTGTTTCACTATTTTCTAGCATATATGTTATTCTGTCTTGTGGATATTCTGGATCAATTGGTAAATATGTTGCACCACATTTTAATATTGCTATTAGCCCTATAATCATTTCTGGTGAACGATTAAGCATTATTCCAATTATATCTTTTGATTGAATTCCAGCACTTATCATTTTTCTTGCTAACATATTAGCTCTTTCATTTAATTCTTTGTACGTTAGTTTTTTTCCATTACTTATAAGAGCTACTTTATCTGGAAATTCAAGTACCTTATTTTCAAATAATTCAATAACAGTTGCATCCTTATCATATGCAACTTCTGTTTCATTAAATTTTCTAAGTAATTTTTCTTTTTCTTCAACTGTAACAATATCAATATCTTTTAAAAGAATATTTTTTGTGCCAATTACTTGATTTATTATATTCAAAATTCTCTTATGAATTGCTTCTATATCTTTTTCTGCATATTTGCTCGTTTTATAATCATATGCAACATTCAAACTTCCTGTATCATTTAAATCATATATTTGTATATCAATATCTTCTGCACAACAACCATTAAATGTCCATTCTGTTTTATATTTTATATCTCCTTCTGTCTGTTGTGCATTTGTTATTTGATATGATAACAAAATATTATATAAATTAGGAATATTTTTATCTCTTTTTCTCAAATTTTCAATTAAAGCTTGGTATGAATATTTTTGGTGTTTCAACATATCCATAGAATCTGTTGCTATATTTTTAACAAATTCTTGGAATCCAATTTTCTCATCCATATTAATCTTAAATGGCGCCATGTTAATAAACATACCAGCTGCTTGTTTTTCTTTAAAATTAGTTCTATTTAATATAGGTGTTCCTATAACAAATTCATCTAATCCTGAAATTTCGCCTATATATATAGCATAAACAGCCATAAAGAAATTATATAGTGATATTCTATTTTCTTTGCAATATTCTTTTATTTTTGCAATATCTTTTTTCTCTATTTGATATTGTTTTCTTTCTCCATCTGGATTGTTTGTATCTTTTTTTTCTTTTATACTTCCTGGTATTGTTGCAACTTCTGGTATATTTTGAAATCTCTCTTCCCAGTATTTTTTATCTTTCTCAAATTTTTCACTTTTTTGGTATTCTTTTTCAGATTTAATATAGTCTATATAAGAATATATAGCCTTTTCTTGAATTTCTTTATTTTGTTTTAAAGCTGAATATGTTTTGATAATTTCATTACAAATAAGCGCAAGTGTCCACGCGTCTGAAATTAGGTGGTGTATATTAAGCGCAAAGGCTCCTTTACCATCTTTAAACTTAAAGATATAAAATTTAAATAATTTTGAATTTTCTAATTTAAATGTTGTTCTTGAAATCTTATTTATTTCATTTTCTAGGTCATTTTGTCCCGCAATATTAATAGCGTCTATCTGAATTTTTTTTCTTTCAGATAACACCTGCTTTACTTCTCCATCCACTAATTTGAACTCTAACCAGAAGTTATCGTGTTTTTTACACACTAATTTTATAGACTCCTCTAACTTATCGAAGTCAACTTTTTCTTGTATTACAGCGCTACCACATATATTGTTTATACTACTTCCTCTGTAGTATTGTTCTGTAACCCAGATTGATTTCTGAGCATTTGTTAAATTCCCCATTTTCTTAACATCCTTTTTTATAATTATATACTTGTGTATAATTCATACTCTAATATTGTAACATTATTTTACATATTTTGCAATTTTTTTGGCGAATTTTGTTAAATTTTGCTGAAAAAATATATGAATAAATTTTAATTTTATGTTTCATACTTAATAAAAATTCAGTGGAGGACTAATATGGTTTTAAATAAAATCAAAAATTTTTTTACAATCTTGCTAATACTTTTTATACTTGCAGGAGTTTCTTATTACATTTACTCTACATACAAAAAAATAGATATTACACCTGAATACGAAATTAAGAGAACTGAATCCACAATTCCTTTACAAACTGTGGAAAATGTCACTCAAGAAAGCCAATCTGTGGCAGATATGTTAGAGAAAGTTTCACAAAGTGTAGTTGGAATATCTAAAATAAAAACAAAATCTAATTCAATCTTTTCCTCTAGTAATTCCATAAATGAATTAGGGTTGGGAACAGGAATTATTGTCTCTAATAATGGATATATTTTAAGCAATTGCCATGTTACAGGCAAAAAATCTTCAACATGTTATATCACTTTGGAAAATGGTTATACTTATGAAGGTTCTGTTGTTTGGTGTGATTCAGATTTAGATTTATCTATTACAAAAATCAATGCCACAAACCTACCTTATGCAACTATTGGAGATTCTTCTAATTTGAAAGCTGGCGAAACAGTTTATGCAATAGGAAATCCAATAGGATATGAATTTAGAAAAACAGTTACTTCTGGAATTATTAGTTCTACTAATAGATCCATCAGATTTGAAGAAAATAATAATGTAGTTTATATGACTGATTTAATTCAAACAGATGCTTCAATAAACCCAGGAAATAGTGGCGGACCTCTGTTAAGATCTAATGGCGAAGTTATTGGAGTAAATACTGTTAAAATAACTTCTGCTGAAGGGATTGGGTTTGCGGTTCCTGTTAATGTTGTAAAACCTGTGATTGAAAATTTTGTAACTAATAATAGTTTTAATGAAGCTTATCTAGGAATTTATGCGTATGATAAAGAGGTTATTCCTTATCTTTCTTCTGCTCCTAACTTTTCATCTGGAATATATCTGGTTCATATAAATTCCGATAGCCCAGCAATTTCAAGCGGAATTCAAGTTGGAGATATAATAACTTCTATAGACGGAAAATCTATTAATAATATGATTGAATTAAAAGAATATATCTATACAAAATCTCCTGGAGATACTATTTCTGTTAATGTTAGTCGTGGCTATGTATCAAGGACCTTTGATATTATTTTAAAATAATTTTGGAATTTTTCCCAAATATACTTGAAAAATCCCAAAATTCACAGTATAATAGATAAGGTAATGCGCTCGTAGTTTAGCTGGATAGAATGCGAGGCTACGCACTTCGAGATCGGGGGTTCGAATCCCTCCGGGCGCACCAATGACGTATCTGTTCGAACTAAATTTAATAGATAGATACAAAATCAATCAGAAAATAAAATCTGGTTGATTTTTTTGTTGTTTATAAACAATATAAAAATCGTCCAAACGAAAGGATGGTGCAAGTAAATGAAGATAATTAAGCAAGAATTACAATTTGAAGAAAGTCTAAAGCAAAGACTAGAATTTATATGTGAATTTTCTAAAGTTACTCCTACTTTTATTAATGGTAGTATTAGAAAAATTGAAAAAACTAATCTTACATATATTGAACCACATAGAGTAATAATTAAAAATATTACACTCTTAGTTTTTAATTATTCAAATGATGTGTATATTTCTAATTTGACTAAAAAGATTAAATTATCTGAATTAGAAGAATATATAAAAAACATATAAATACCAGTATTTGACATTTCTTAAAATTATGGTATAATGTCTTATGTAAACATTTGAGTTTATTAGGAGATGATTATATGATTTTAGAAAAATTGTATTTTAAAATAAAAATATTTAGGAGATGTCATTAGTACCATTGTGTATTATGATGTCTCTTTTTTGTTAGGAGGTTTTGAAAATTGAATGATGAGAAGAAAAAATGTGGTTTATATTTAAGAGTTTCAACCGAAGACCAAGCAAGAGAAGGTTTTAGCCTTCCAGAACAAAAAGAACGATTAGAGTCTTTTTGTAAGTTCAAAGGTTATGAGATAATAGATTATTACGAAGATGCTGGAATAAGTGCTAAAACTGGTAATTATAGACCAGAGTTTGAAAGATTAAAAAATGATATAAAAGCTAAAAAAGTAAATACAATAGTTGCTTTAAAACTAGATAGAATAACTAGAAGTATTTATGACTGGGAAAATTTAATGACATTTTTAGATGAAAATAATGCATATCTTGATTGTGTTAATGATGAAATAAATACAACAAGTGCAAATGGTAAAATGATTTCAAGGCTTCTAATGAGTGTAAGTCAAAATGAAATCGAAAGGACAAGTGAAAGAACTAAAGTAGGTTTAGCTGGTGCAATTAAATGCGGTCATATTCCACACGTTGCTCCTTTAGGCTATAAACATGAAGATAAAAAACTAGTAATAGATTATTCAACTAAAGATATTATAGTTAGAATATTCAATTTATACTATAATGGCTATTCTTATCAGAAAATAAGCAATTTATTCAATGAAGAAAAAGTACTAGGAAAAGATATTTGGAGAGATTCTACAATACAGACTATTCTAGAAAATGAAATATATAAAGGCGATTTTGTTCACGGTAAAAGAACTAAACACCCTACCTATTATGAAGATGTAGTCGAGCCTATTGTTTCTAAAAAAATGTGGGAAGATTGCCAAGTGCAGAAAAGGAAAAATTCAAGAAGTTATCAAAGAACATTGACATACTTATATTTGCAAAAACTGAAATGTCCTAAATGCAATCGAATATTAGGTGGTAAAGCTACTACAAAGAAAAATGGTAATACCTATTTTTACTATTATTGTAACGACTGTAAAATTCAATTTAAAGAAAAAGTTATAAATGATTACTTTAGTCAATTTATAGATGAACTAACAGAATATGACTCTGTTGTAAATCAATTCTTCTTGCCTATGATTAAGCAGAAATTTGATGAACCTAAAGAACAATTAGAAAAAGAAATAAATACACAGAAAAATAAACTAGAAAGAATAAAAAAAGCCTATGTTAATGGAGTATTTGAATTACAAGAATACAACGAAGAAAGAAAAATTGTAGAAAAAGCAATTAGTGAACTTGAAAATAAATTAGATTATACAGACTGTGCTGAAGAATTAAGATTTACCCCAAAAGATATTTTATTAAAAAGAGATATTGATTTTATAAATAAAATAAAGCTAGATAAAAAATATCAAGAAAGAACTAAAACTTGGAAAGATTATACTAGACAAGAACAAGCTGAACTAATAATGAAATATGTTGACGATATAGAACTTACTTTAGTTGGTAATGAAGTAGTTGTCAATCAAATTAACTTTAGAGAGTCAATCTGTAAGCCTTGTCAAGAATTATATGATAAAGGTTATATTGATACTATAAAACCAGCCATATTTGGTAATGTACTTGGTAATATTAGATTTAGCAATTATTTACCTGAAGAAGAAGTCGGCGAAATAATTATGAGATTAAGACAATATTATGATGTTGGGTATACTGAAGCAACATACTATGTAGATAAACAAGTATTCTATTTTAATTTCAAAGAGGATAACTCTGCTATTGTTAGAGTATTTCCTTTAAAAGACTATTACAAATTAGATTCAGAAAATAAAATGAAAACTTATGAATTTGGAATAATATATATTCGTGAAGAAGATAAATTCCAAATGCAAGAAATTGACTCTGCATTTGATTATATACCAGATGAAAGTAACAATAGTGTAATTTATACTAAAGATACTACACCTATTCCAATAGGTGTTAAGCCAGTAAAATTCTGCGAAGATGATACAGAATAATTGTTGCAACTATTACTTATATATTTTCTTTGTTGCAACAATCAAATTAACGTGGCACGCTTTGTTTTTGCTATTAGCAAAAATGAAAGTGGCGATAGTTAATTTGGATAACATTTATCTTTTCAAGATAAATGTTATTGCCTCGCAGAGCCCCCTATGAGTTGTGTTTGTATGACACAACTCATAGGGGAGAACGCTTTAGTTAAGTACACTAAAATGTTCTCCCCATAAAATAGCTTGTTTAAGCTGATATTTTTTTATTTAACATTTTTTCAATTACCATTGTCATATCTTCAAGACTAACTGGAAAAGAAATTATGCCAACACCTCTATAATATATATCTATTTCTTGAACTTTTTTGCCATTTATCTTTTCTGTCTGATGAACTAATATTTTTTCTATCAATTCATTTAAAATTTCTGGTGTTATTTCAGTTATTTCAGTATATTTTTTTACATTAGATATAAATTGTGTTATATCGGTATCTTTCTTTTCAGTATTTTCAATATATTTTGACAATTGTTCAATCTTAATTTTTAATTCTTGTTGTTCCTTGTCATAATTAAAAGATAAGTTTCTAAATCTGTCATCTGTAATCTTTCCAGATACATTATCTTCATAAATATGCATAAATAAGTTATCTATTTCAATCACTCTGTTTTTGGCTTTTTCAAGTTCTTTCTTGGTTTTAGAAATATGCTTTAGTTCATCTTGTGTAGATTTTGCAATTTGTTCTTGAATAAATAAATCTTCATAGCTTTTTACATATGAAATTACTCTTTGAATATTCTTTAAAACAATAACTTGTAATATCTCATCTGAAATGTAATGAGATGTGCATAGAGAAGTATCATGCTTATAACTTGAACATCTATAATGGTCTTTATTTTTTAAGTCCTTTACAGGAGACTGGAAATACATTTTTTTACCACAATCATTGCAAAATAGTGATCCAGAAAAAATACTTTTCTTACCTGACCTAGTAGGCTTTTTCCTGTTATTTCTTAATTGCTTTGCAATATTCCAAGTATATTCATCAATAATTGGCTCATGAGTATTTTTAAATATTTTTCTATCTTCTTTTGGAAGATATACTCTAGTTTTGTCTTTATAAGAACGAGTAGTACATTTAAAATTTACTGTATCTCCAATATATTCTTGTCTATCTAAGATACCTGCTCCCGTTGTTCCACACCATTTATATTGATATTCTTGAGTATTAGTATTTGAGTTTGTACCAATACTTGCATTATATTCTGATGGAGTCAATATTTTTCTTTCTCTTAAAATTCTAGCAATTTCACAGGTTCCATGACCTTGAATAAATAGATTAAATATTTCTTTTACAACTTCTGCTGATGGCTCATCTATAACCCATTTTGTTTTATCATTTTCATCTTTTTTATAACCATAAGGTACATTGTTAGCAAGTGAAATACCTGATTCACCTTTATTTTTAAGAACTGCTCTAACTTTTTGGCTCGTATTTTTTGCATGCATTTCATTAAACCAATCTTGAATAGGTAAAAAGTCATTTAACCCTTTACTACTATCAATATTATCCATGATAGCAATATACCTAATATTGAGTCTTACAAAATCTTCTTCAAGAAGTTGTCCTAC
>ULMV01028517.1_pt1 | contig 24598 bp, 15 predicted proteins | sample 1951751 | NCBI WGS metagenome assembly ULMV01 (sample SAMEA4835560, study PRJEB28245) | human gut metagenome | biome: gut microbiome; material: fecal sample | place: Denmark | collected 2008 | reverse complement strand
GTAAAGCATTAAAAGATTTAGTAAACGGATAATAAATTTTAAATATAAATATATGATAAAGAGAACTAGTAGAGATTCTAGGTCTCTTTTTTTGGGTTATATGAGATATACATACCAAGTAGGTAAAATTTCTACATAGAACAAATTTGACACATAAATTAGAAGTAAACATATAATATATTAAAAAACTTGGAGGAATCATAATGAAAATCTTAAAAAAAACGTTAGGAGTATGTTTAATAGGATTAGGAGTTGGCATATTACTAGTATTATTTTTACCAACATTAGGCTGGTTATTTCTAATAGGAGTGGTAGTGATATTAGTCGGCATATTATGGTTGCTCTGTTAAAAGGAGGTTTACATATGACTATAGTTGTAAAAAAAGTTCCGAAATGTTTAAGAGGAATAGTGAAATTATTATTTGGAATCAAAGATTAATGAATAAAATATGAAAAAAAGCACATACCTTAATTAGAGAGGCAGGTGCTTTTTATGGATAAAGAGCCAAAACAAGAAGAACCAGAAGTAGGAGAAGATACAACACAATATGGAGAATTTGTATCTTCATACTTTGCATGGATACCATTACCAAGTCAAAAGGAAAAGGCAAAGAAAATGGTTAATATGACTAAAAAGGAGAAAAATGATGATATATAAATTTACAAATAAAGCTAAAAAGGTTATTGAGATTTCTAATGATATATCAGTGGAATTAGGTCATAATTATATAGGAACAGAACATTTATTATATGGATTGGTTAAAGAAGGGACTGGAATTGCAGCAAAAGTATTAAATAATAAAGGTATAACAGAAGAAAAAATAAAAGTAAAAATAGAAGAAATTTTAGGTGTTGGTAGACCAATAAAAGAAACATTAGGTTTTACACCTAGAACCAAAAGAGTAATAGAAAATGCCTTTTTAGAGGCAAAAAGAATAGGATATAATTATATAGGAACAGAGCATTTACTATTAGCAATATTAAAAGAAGAAGATTGTGTTGGTGTTAGGATAATAATGGAATTGAATGTAGAAATAGCTAAAATTTATAATGAAATTGCCAAAGTAATAAATGAAGAAGAACTAGATAAGGAAATGCCTAGAGATATAGCTAAAAGTAAAGAAAATAATTCCGTAATGCCTCCAGCATTAAAACAGTTTGGAGAAGACATAACATTACAAGCAGAAGAAGGAAAATTTGATAATATTATAGGAAGAGAAAAAGAAATTGAAAGAATAATTCAAATACTATCAAGAAGAACCAAAAATAATCCATGTTTAATAGGAGAGCCAGGAGTTGGAAAAACTGCAATAATAGAAGGATTGGCGGAAAAAATTGTAATAGGTGAGGTACCAGAAAATTTAAAATCCAAAAGGATAATAAGTATTGATATTTCAGGAATGGTTGCTGGTGCAAAATACAGAGGAGATTTTGAAGAGAGAATAAAAAAAGCTTTAAATGAAGTAAAAAAAGCAGAAAATCTTATATTGTTTATAGACGAAATACATACAATAGTTGGGGCGGGAGCAGCAGAAGGAGCTATAGATGCAGCCAATATATTAAAACCATTACTTGCAAGAGGAGATATACAATTAATAGGTGCGACCACAATAGAGGAATATAGAAAATATATAGAAAAAGATTCAGCACTAGAAAGAAGATTTAGTCCTGTTAAGGTTGGTGAACCATCAGAGAAAGAAGCAATAGAAATATTAAAAGGAATTAGAGATAAATATGAGGCACATCATAATGTGAAAATAACAGATGAAGCAATAACAACAGCAGTTACAATGTCTGTAAGATATATAACAGATAGGTTTTTGCCAGATAAGGCAATTGATTTAATAGATGAATCTGCTTCACAAGTAAGAATGAAGATTTTTAAAGAGCCAGATGAAATAAAAGAATTAGAAGAAGAAATAAATATAATTTCAAAAGAAAAAGAAGAAGCTATATATAATCAGGAATTTGAAAAAGCAGCAGAACTAAGAGATAATGAAATAAAAATTAAAAGCAAATTAGAACAAGAAGTTAATACTTGGAAAGAAACAAAAAGTAAAGATATAATAGAAATAGGAGAAGAAAATATTGCTGAAATTATATCAAAATGGACAGGAATACCAGCTCAGAAATTAACAGAAGATGAAAATAAAAAATTACGACATTTAGAAGAAAAACTACATGAAAGAGTTGTGGGGCAAGATGAGGCAGTTCAAGCTGTTGCCAAAGCAATACGTAGAGGAAGAGTAGGATTAAAAGACCCACAAAGACCAATAGGTTCATTTCTATTTTTAGGTCCAACTGGTGTAGGAAAAACAGAGTTATCAAAAGCTTTATCAGAAATATTATTTGACAATGAAAATGCTATGATAAGACTGGATATGTCTGAATATATGGAGGCACATTCTGTATCAAAGATAATAGGCTCTCCACCTGGATATATTGGATTTGATAATGGTGGGCAATTAACAGAGAAAGTTAGAAGAAAACCATATTCAGTTATTTTATTTGACGAAATTGAAAAAGCTCATCCAGATGTAATGAATCTGCTATTACAAATTCTAGAAGATGGACATTTAACAGATTCACAAGGAAGAGAGATTAACTTTAAAAATTCGGTTATAATAATGACATCAAATCTTGGAGCTAAACAAATTACAGAAAGGAAATCACTTGGCTTTGGTTCAACAGAAAATGAAAAAGCATATGAAGAAATAAAAAAAGAAGTGATAAAAGAACTTAAACATGAGTTAAGACCAGAATTTATAAATAGAATAGACGAAATAATAGTATTCCATAAATTAAACGAAAATGATATAAAAGATATAACTAAAATTATGCTTAAACAAGTAGAAAAAAGATTAAAACAACAAAAATATATAGTTGAGATAGACGAGAAAGTGATAGATAAAATATATGAGCAAGGATATGATTCGAATTTTGGGGCAAGACCTTTAAGAAGAACTATTCAAAATCTTGTAGAAGATAGAATATCAGAAGAAATTTTGGCTGGAAATTTGAAGAAGAATCAAAAATGGGTTTTAAAAATGGATGACTTCTAGTTAGAAGAAGACATCCATCTATCAACTTTAATTTCATTATATTTTTTGAGTACTTCATCATATTTTTTAAATTCATCTTCCCAAATAATATCAGGAATTTTATCAAATGCAGTGAAAACTTTTTCTGCTTCCATAAGATACACAACTTGTTGCTGAGGAGAAAGAGTTCTATATTTTTTTGCAAATACATATAATTTATCTAAAATTTGGTTTGCTTCAATAAAGCTCCAAAAATCTTTTACATTAATTCCAGCTAATTTTATTTGCATTACTGCATATGCTGCTAATGCAAATATTATGAAAGTTAATATATATATTATGGCTAATAATGGCATAAAAATTACCACCTCTTTTACAAAATTTGTTTGTGAATTTTTAATTCTATCCTATTATAGCATAAATTATAAAATAATGCAAATTTTGGTTACTAATCAATAATTGGTTATAAATTAATATCAAGAAGTCATAAAAGATAAGCTTTGAATGAAGTATCGAATGTGCATGAAGAAATTTTAGAAATTCTATGAAATTTTATGGTAAGAGTTCACGATAGTGGAAATGACCCATAAAATAAATTAGAATTTCTTAAATTTCATAATAAGCCATAAGCCGAGATATGTAATGAAAAGCTTATCTTTTATGACTTCTTGATATAATTATAAAAAAATATAATATATGAAACAAATTTGAAAATGAAATAATTTTACATAAATTGACTTTGTATAAGAATCGTGGTAAAATAAAAGTATTGGCAAAGGCCAAAATAAAAAAGGAGGTAAAATTTAACCCTTAACTCCAGCCAAAAAATTTGGCTGTTTCTATAAAGAAACTCGAAAACAATGCTTATATAGAAAGGACTAGAGATGGAGAACGAAAAGCTGGTAGAACTGCTTGAGGACAAAGAACAGTTCGGAAGAAAAATTGCAGAAGGTCTTGCAGCAATCGCAGTAGAAATTTTCGGAGAGGAGATAAAACCAAATTCTGTGAGTGGAAAGAAAATTTTGGAAGAAATAATGACATCCGATAAACTTTCGGAACACGAGAAATCTGTTATTCAGATGGTTCTTAGAACAGGAACTGATGAAGAAAGCCTTAAAGAGCTTTCAAATCAGCTTGGACAGAGCGTTGATGTGGTGATGGCCATCAGAGCAAATGCAATCTCAAAGCTGGCCAAGACCATATTGGCATAAACCGGCGGGCGAGGAGTAAAAAAGGCAGGCACTTTATAGTGCTTGCCTAAATTTATTTATTTATTTCATACAATAAACATAATCTGGTTCAGATAATCTTGACACGTGTTAAAACGAATGATATAATAAGCAATGTAATGGCAAGAGTCATTGTTGAAACCGTAAACTTGTATTACATTAAGGAGGTTAAATTTTATGGAAGAACGGTATGAAGAATTAAAAAAAATTGATGAAAATCATTTTGTAATGCAAAAAAATATGTGGAGTATAGATGCAGCTATTCGATTAGCAGCATCATCTTGTTTTGCAAATGTGGAAATTATGGCAATTAGTGAAGAGATTTCGGTAGGTCCAACGAAAGAGGTAGAGAATAGTATAACGATCAACATTATTATGAACACGATGGAAGATACCCAAAAACTTGAAAAATGGCTGCCACATTTTATCCAAGAACAAAAAAAGAGTTTGGAATTGGAAACTCATATTAGTGACTGGACCAAGAAAGTTGATGGATTTTATGGAATTAGATTTATATTTGCTGAAAATTCAGAGGACACAATTAATTACAAAGTAAAAATAAGAATTAGTAGTCCTGTTTTAGATTGTATTGGAGCACTAGAACTCTGTGGAAAGGATTTTGAGGTTAAGCGACTTATGGGGATTTATAATTTTTACTTTATAAAATGATAAGTAAATATCGGTTAAATAGTATAAAAAAGAGAAACTTTGAAATTTTAAAGTTTCTCTTTTTTTACATAATTATTTATTATCTTTAAACATTTCTTTTGCTGCACCTAAACTACTCAATGCACTAGTTGCTTCAAAAGGAATAAATACTTTATTTGCATCACCTTTAGCGATTTCTTCAAGAGCTTCAAGTGATTTTATTTGAACTAGTTTTTCATCAGGTTCAGAAGACTTGATAGCATCATAAACCATAGTAATTTCTTTTGCTTTAGCTTCTGCAACAGATTTTATAGCTTGAGCTTCACCGGCAGCTCTACGAATTCTAGCTTCTCTATCAGCTTCAGCTTCTAGGATAGCAGCTTGTTTTTTACCTTCTGCAATAGTAACAGCAGATTGCTTTTGAGCTTCAGCTTCTAGAATTAAAGCTCTTTTATTTCTTTCAGCATTCATTTGTTTTTCCATTGCATCTCTGATATCAGCTGGTGGTGTAATATCTTTAATTTCTACTCTGTCAATTTTGCAACCCCATCTATCTGTTGCATCATCAAGAATTGTCCTTAATTTTGTATTAATTCCATCTCTTGAACTAAATGTTTCATCTAAATCCATTTTACCAACAATATCACGAATTGTTGTAATAGCAAGATATTCGATACCTTTTTTCAAACTTTGAATCTCATAAACAGCCTTTGCTGGATCTGTAATTTGGTAAAATACAACAGTATCTATTGTGATTGTAACATTATCTTTTGTAATAACTCCTTGAGGTGGTACATCCATTGTTTGTTGTTTTAAACTAACAACACTTCTAACATGATCAAAAAATGGTATTATTATTGTAAGACCAGCATCAGCTACTTTATGAAATCTACCTAATCTTTCGATAATATAAACCTCAGATTGTCTAACGACTTTGATTGATTTTACTGCTATAATTATTATTATAACAAGTAATGCAAGTAAAAAATACATAATTTCCTCCTTTTAGCAAGTGTTAAGCTTGCTTAATAAATATATTTTAAATAATATTAACTAAATATTAGATGTTATATTTATAGGTTTTACAAAAACCTTAACACCTTCGATATTTTCGACTTCAACTTCTGTTCCTTTTGATATATTAATTTGTTCATTGGTTTTGACTGACCAAAGTTCACCATCAATTTTAACTTGACCAGTGCCTTTTTGCCAATCAATATCTTCGACAACGATACCTCTTTTTCCAATAAGAGAATATACATTTGTTGGAATTGTTTCTTTACCAGCAATTTTGTTAGTTAAGGGTCTTGTTGCGAAAATTAATAGGACAGAAGAGATAACAAATACTGCGGTTTGAAGAATCACACTATCTGTTATGAAACTTATCAACATTGCAATTAAAGCTGCAACTCCTAACCAAAAAATTAGAAATCCTACAGTAAAAATTTCTATTACAAAAAATATTCCAGAAGCAATTAACCATATTTGCCACATAGTAAAACCTCCAATCTTTGTAATCAATACAATTCTATTATACTATAAATTTTATGAAATTCAAAGAGATTTAATAAAAATTATTGTAAAATAAGGAAAAAAATGATAAGATTGGAATGATTGAGGAGGAAAAATTTAAAGATGGATATAAAAAAAATTCAGAAATTAATTCCTAAAGAAAATATTTACATTAATGAACCAATGAGTAAACATACATCATTTAAAATAGGTGGACCAGCAGAATGTTTTATAAAAGCCCAAAATATTGAACAATTAAAAAATATATTAGAATATGCCAAGAAAGAAAATATAAAATTAACAATCATAGGAAATGGAAGTAATATACTAGTTTCAGACCAAGGAATACAAGGAATAGTACTAAAAATAGATATAGAAAAACTAGAAGAGAAAATAGAAGATGAAAAAATAATCTTAACAGTAGGAAGCGGAGTAAAACTTGGTGCATTAGCACAGAAATGTTTAAAAGAAGAAATTACTGGATTGGAATTTGCATCAGGAATTCCAGGAACAATAGGCGGAGCTATAAGAATGAATGCTGGAGCACATGGAAGCGAAATGAAAGATATTGTAAAAACAGTAACTTACATGGATAGAAATACAGAGATACACAAAATAACAAATGAACAAGCAGAATTTGAATATAGGAAAAGTTTATTTGTAAACAGTAATTACATAATTTTAGAAACAGAAATACAATTAAAAAAAGGAAAACTAGAAGAGATAAAAGAAAAAATGGAAGAATATGCAAATTATAGAAAAGAAAAACAACCAATAGAATATCCAAGTGCAGGAAGTACATTTAAAAGAGGAACAGATTTTATAACAGCAAAACTAATAGATGAATGTGGCCTAAAAGGATATCAAATAGGGGGAGCACAAATTTCGGAAAAACATGCAGGCTTCATAATAAATAAAGAAAACGCAACAGCAAAAGATGTAATAAAATTAATGGAATATACAAAAGAACAAGTTTATAACAAATTTGGAAAAATAATAGAACAAGAAATAGAAATTATATAATTGAAAGGATGATAATAGCAATGAAAGGAATGGCACATTGGTTAAAATCAAGTTCAAAAATGAAAAGATGGATTTTCCTAATATTAGTAGGTATTGTATTAACATGTTATGGAATTGCAAAAATATTAGTGCAAAAAGAAATGGAATTTATAGATGCAGGAAAAGTTGTAGTAATATTTGTAATAGGATTTACTTGTATTGTATTAGGATTGATATTTTTAAATAAACGAAATATGGAACTATTTATAGAAGCAACAGATGACAGAATGAAAAACAAGAAAAATGTAAATGTAAAATCCTTAATATTTGATAAAACAATATATGACAAAGGACCTAAAATAGTAGCAATAGGTGGTGGCGCAGGTTTAAATACTGTATTAGCAGGAATGAAAAGATATACAGATAATATAACTGCAATTGTAGCAGTATCAGAATATGGGAAACAACCTAATTTGTCAAGAGCAGTTCTAGGAACAACATTACCATTTGAAGAAGTAAAAGATAGTATAGTTGCACTTTCTGCAAAAGAATCAAATGAGTTAGAAAAAATATTGAATCATGAAATGGAAAATCCTAATTTAAGAGGATTAAAATTTTCAGACATATATTTTACTGCAATGAAAGAAATTTATAAAAATGATACAACATCAATTGAAAAAAGTAATTCAATATTTAATATAATAGGAAATGTAAAACCTGTAACTGCAGAAGAAGTAAGGATTTGTGCAGAATTAGAAAATGGATATGTAGTAGAAGAAAAAGATAAAATTCCGGAGATAGTTAATGATAAACTTACAAAAATCAATAGAGTATATTTGAAACCATCAAACTGCAAACCTGCACCTGGAGTGCTAGAAGCTATCAAAGAAGCTGACAGTATTATAATAGGACCGGGAAGTTTATATACAAATGTAATACCAAACTTATTAGTTAATGGAGTAGCTAAAGCAATAAAAGAAAGTAAAGCAATAAAAATATACGTAAATAATATTATGACAGAGCCTGGGCAAACTGATGATTACTCAGTAGAAGACCATATAAAAGCAATAATAGAACATTGTGGAGAAGGCTTGATAGATTATTGTATTTATGATACAGGAGAAGTAATACCAGAATATATAAAAATGTACAATAAAGAGGGTGCTGATTTAGTAGAACAAAAAATTAGTGACACATCAATAAAAAAGATTAAATTCATCAAGAAAAATATATCAACAATAATAGATGGAAAAATAAGACATGATCCATATATGATTGCAGAATCAGCAATTAAATTGATATGTAATGATATGAAATACCAAGATAAAGAGAGTGATCCAACATATATAATGTTAAATGCAAAATTGCAATCAGATAAAAGAATAAGCAAACTAAAAAAAGAAAAAAGAAAGAGAGATAAAAGAGCAGAAAAAAGAGGAATAAATCCAAACACAAAAAATAAAACAAAAAGTAAATTTAGTATGAAATATAGTGATAGAATAAAATCAATTAAAGAATCAGAAGAACATCCAAGAAGAAATGAACAAAGAAGATAATGAAAAGGAAACATAGGAGGTATAAAAATGAAATATTCCAAAGAAGAGTTAAATTTAGAAAATGGACTAAAAAAAGAATGGTTAGTAACAAATGGAATAGGGGGATTTGCCTCTTCAACGATAATTGGGACTAATACAAGGAAATATCATGGACTTCTTGTTGTGCCAATTATTCCGCCGGCAAGAAGAAGATTAATTTTATCTAAGATAGATGAAAGCATAATTATTGATAAAAGGAAATATGAGTTATTTACAAATGTGGGAAAAAATTATATTTCGCAAGGATATAAGTATCAGATAAGTTTTGAAAAGAGTATGCTTCCAGTGTTTCAATATAAAGTTGAAGATGTTGAAATAACTAAAATAATATGTATGGAGCACTTTAAAAATACGGTTGGAGTATATTATAAGATAAAAAATGGAAAAAAATCTTCGAAATTAATATTAACTCCAGTAATGAATTTCAGAAATGCACATGGAATAAATAAGAACCATATATTTAAAGTAGAGCAAAAGGTAAAGGGACAGAAATTAGAATTGAAAATTGATGATGGAAATCCGATTTATATTAAGATTAATGATGGAAAATATATAGAACATCATAATGATACATTCTTTAATATGTTCTATATAGAAGAAGAAAAAAGAGGGTTTGAAGCGGAGGAAAATCACACTGTTCCAGGTAGATATGAAATTGAATTAGAACCAGGGGAAGAAAAAGAAGTTTCTTTTATATGTTCAACAGAAGAAAATATAGAAGAAATTGATGCAAGAGCTTTAATAGTAAAAGAAAAAGCACGTTTAAATAAAATAATCATAGAATCAAAATTGATAAATACAGAAAAGCTAGATAAAACAAAAGAAGAAAAAGAAAGAGATGAATTAATCAAAGAGTTTTTAATTGCTACGGATAATTTTATTATAAAAAGACCATTATTTAATACATATTCTGCAATTGCAGGATATCCATGGTTCTTAGATTGGATGAGAGATACTTTGATTTCATATGAAGGATTATTCCTGAAGACTAAAAGATTTGATAATGCAAAAAAGGTATTACAACACTGTATAAGAGATATAAAGTATGGGTTAATTCCAAATACATATAGTGAAGATGATTATAGACCTTTATACAATAGTGTTGATGCATCATTATTGTTTTTTGAACAGGTAAAAAAATATCTAGAATATACAGAAAATTATGAGTTCATAATGCAAGAGATATACCCAAAAATGGAAAACATAATAGAGAACTATTCTAAAGGTATAGACTTGGATAATAACAATATTTATATGGATTATGATGGATTGATATCTTCTGGTACTGAAATGACACAAAATACATGGATGGATGCTAAATATGCAGGAATTGCAGTAACACCACGTAATGGAAAAGCAGTTGAGATAAATGCTATGTGGTATAATGCATTAAAAATCATGCAAGAATTAGCTATAAAAAACAATGAAAATGATAAAGCTAAGAAATATGAAAAGATGGCTAAAAAATGTAAGAAATCATATCAAGAAAAATTTTATAATAAACGTAGAAAATGCTTATATGATGTTTTGGGAGATTCAAAAATAAGACCAAATCAATTATTTGCATTAAGTTTAACATATCCTGTATTAGAACCAACATCAGAAGAAGCACAAAATATGGTAGAAACGGTAACAAAAAAACTATTAAATAATTATGGATTAAAAAGCCTAGCAAAAGGTGAAGAAAATTATGTAGAAATATATGAAGGCGATAGTTGTAGAAGAGACTTTAGTTATCATCAAGGAATTACATGGACATGGTTATTAGGTCCATATTATAATGCATTAAAAAGGCTTGCAAAAGAAAGTAAAAATAAAGCAGATAGAACTAAATTTGAAGAACAATTAAAAGAATTTACTGCAAATGTAATAAAAACTTTTAAAATAGAATTAAATGAAAGAGGTTGTGTTGGAAGTATTGCTGAAATATATGATTCAAAAAGACCATATGAACCAAAAGGTGCAATAGCACAAGCATGGAGTGTAGCAGAAGTATTTAGAATTATTAGTGAAAATTAATTTTTGATTTTTCAGCCTGGTTGAGCCTTGTATAATGGAAGGAATGAAATTTGAAATGGTGAAAATAGAAGAGCTAGAAAAAAAAATAGAACAGCAAGAAATTAAAGGAATATATTTATTATATGGAGAAGAAACTTTTTTACTAGAACAACAACTAAACAAAATAAAGAAAAAATTTGGTGAAACAATAAAAGGTATAAATTATATAAACATAGATGAAAATAATGTACAAGAATTAATTTTAGATATAGAAACTCCTGCTTTTGGATATCCTACAAAACTAATTATTGCAAGAGAAACAGGAATATTTAAAAGAGAAGGAAAGGGCAAAACAGGTGGAGCAAGTAAAGAAGTAAAAGATAAAATAAATGATTATCTAAAAAATAATGTAGACATGATAAATGATTCTGTAATCCTTATATTTGTCGAGAGCCAGGCAGAAAAAAATTCAATATATAATACTATAGAAAAAATAGGAACAGTATGTAATTTTGAAGAACAGAAGCCGATACAGATTATAAAAAGGTTAAAGGCAATTTGCAATAGTTATAAAGTAAATGTTAATGAAAATACTCTTCAATATTTAATAGAATGTTGTGGAACTAATATGCAAGACTTAATAAATGAAATAAGAAAACTTATAGAATATGCAGGAGCGGATGGAACTATTGAAAAACAAGATATAGATAAGCTATGCATAAAAAAGATAGAAAGTGTTATATTTGATTTGACAGATAATCTAGGGCAAAAAAAAGTAAAAGAAGCAATGGAAGTACTTTATAATTTAATAGCAGCAAAAGAACCAATTCAGAAAATTTTGATTACTTTATATAATCATTTTAAAAAATTATATTTTGTGAAATTAGCTATTTTTTATAATAAAGATATAACTCAAAGTTTACAACTAAAGCCAAATCAATTATTTTTAGTAAATAAATATAAAATACAAGCAAAAGGATTTAAAACAAAAGAGCTTATGCAAATTATACAAGAATTAGAAAACTTAGACTATAAGTATAAAATAGGATTAATAGACTTAAATGTTGGACTAGAAGCAATCCTTTGCGCATATTGCTCATAAAAAGGAAAGTGATAATATTTGAAGAAAAAAAGAAAGAAAAAAACAGAAGATGAAAATTATGTTCCAAAAGCTTTTAAGAAAGACGAGAAAAAAGGCAAAAAGGGGCAAAAGGAAAAGAAAGAGAAGAAAGACAAAAAAAAGGACAGAAAATTAGTTTTAATAATTGTAATATTAGTAACAATTATATTAGCAATAGTTTTAGGGAATTCAGCATATAAATGGAAAATATTAGCTAAAGAAATGGTAAAATACGAAAATTCAACAGTATTAGATAGTGATGGAAATGAAATTGCTAAATTAGGATGTACAAGAAAAAATACACCTATAAAAATAGAAAATGTGCCAAAAAACTTGAAAAATGCATATATAGCAATAGAGGATGAAAGATTTTATAAACATGGTGGTATAGACATAAAAAGAACCGGTGGAGCTATTATTAGTTATATAACCCATTTTGGTAAATCCTCATATGGAGGAAGTACAATTACACAACAATTAGTTAAAAATTTGACAGGAGATAATACAGATACAATTACAAGAAAAGTAAAAGAATGGTGGAAAGCAGAGCTGCTAGAGACAGAATTGTCAAAAGATGAAATATTAGAAGCTTATTTTAACATTATATATGTAGGACCACATATGTATGGAGTTGAAGTAGGGAGTCAATATTACTTTAGTAAGACAGTTTCAGAATTATCATTAGAAGAATGTGCTTTTTTGGCTGGAATGAATAATGCACCTAATTCTTATAATCCTTTTGGAGAAAAAGATAATTCAGAGAAAATAAAAAAAAGAACTAAAACAGTATTAAAGAAGATGCTAGACTTAAACTATATCGATGAAGATAGTTATAATATAGCAGTAAATAATGTGGATAATGGATTACAATTTAAAAAAGGAAAAATTGAAACAGATAGTGCGGTATATTCTTATCATACAGATGCGTTAATTTCACAAGTAGTAAGTGATGTTTCTAAAAAATATAATATATCAGAGATATTTGCTACTAATTATATAAATATGGCAGGACTAAAGATATATAGTACTCAAAATTCTAAGATTCAAAAAACAGCTGAAAGTGAATTTGAAAAATCAAAATATCAAATACAATCGAAAAATGGAGGTAATTCATCACAAGCAGCAATGGTTATAATAGACCACAAAACAGGCTATGTAATTGGATGTGTTGGAGGACTTGGAAAAAAGACAGAGGTAAGACCACTAAATAGGGCTACACAGAGCATAAGACAAACTGGTTCATGTATCAAACCGCTATCAGTACTGATTCCTGCAATTGATAAAAAAATAATAACAGCATCTTCAATATATGATGATATAGAACAAGACTTTCCAAATGGATATCATCCAACAGATTACAATAAACCATTAGGAAAAATAACAGTTAGAAGAGCAGTAGAATCTTCACAAAATATTCCATTTGTAGAAATAATGCAGCAATTGCAACCACAAAATTCGATTAAATATTTAAAAAAGATGGGAATATCAACATTAACAGAAGAAGATGAAACATTAGTACTTGCACTAGGAGGATTGCAAAAAGGAATAAGTACACTAGAGATGGCGGCTGGATATGCAATGATAGCAAATGATGGAGAATATATACAACCAACGTTTTATACGAATATTAATAATAGTGAAGGAGCTACTATTTTAAAAACGCAACAAAAGAAGAAAAGAGTTGTTTCACAAGATGTGGCATATATAGTTAAGGAAATACTGACACAGCCAGTAAATGGAACAAAAGGAACAGCAACATATTGTAAAATTTCTGGAGTAGATGTTGCAGCTAAAACAGGAACAACAGATGAAAACTATGATAGATGGCTTTGTGGCTTTACACCATATTATACTGCAGCAACATGGTATGGATTTGATGAAAATGAAACAATAGAATACAATAAAAGAAACCCAGCTGGATTATTATGGGCTAATGTAATGTCTAAAATACATGCAGGACTAAAAAATGCGAATTTTGAAAAGCCAAGTACTATTTCTACTTGCAACATATGTGCAGAAACTGGAAAAATTGCAACTACTGAATGTACAAATGTATATACTGAATATTATTTGCAGAACACAATACCAGACTTATGTGATAAACATTCTGGAACAGAATTAAAGAAAAACACAACAACGAAAACACAAAATGAAAATGGTACTGTTGAAGAAATTACTAAAGATATAGATGCAATTGATCCTCAACAAATAGAAACAAATGTACAATAGAAAAAGTATAAAATATATATTGACAAAAATAAAAAATTAGTAGATAATAACTAATGATTAACAAAAAGAAAAAAATGCTAAAACAGAGCATAGAAAAAACATAGGAGGAAAATTAAATATGTACGTGTTTAACAGAATAACTGTAAATCCGCAATTACCAAAAAGAATTGGGAGAATAACAGAAATAGCAAATAATTTATGGTGGTCTTGGAATACAGAATTTTTAAGATTATTCAAAATGATAGATATAGATTTATGGGAGAGATGCAATAAAAATCCTGTGAAATTTTTAAAATCAGTAGAACAGGAAAAGCTAGAAAATGCTGCAAGAGATATTGCATTTATAAAAGAATATGACAAAATAGTTAGTAATTTTGATTCATATATGAACAGTAAGAATACTTGGTTTAACTCAAAATATCCAGATAATAGAAATGATTTAATAGCATATTTTTCAGCTGAATATGGATTAGACCAAACAATAGCAATATATTCAGGTGGTCTTGGAATATTATCTGGTGACCATCTAAAATCTGCAAGTGACTTAGGTATTCCGTTAGTTGCTGTAGGTTTATTATATAAAAATGGATATTTTAATCAAATAATAGATAGATATGGAATGCAAAGACCGGAATATAGAGATTTAGACATATATGATTTACCAATAACACCAGTAAAAGATTTGGATGGAAATGATTTAATATTATTTATAAAATTTCCAAAAAGAAGAATATATTTAAAAGTATGGGAAATAAATGTAGGAAGAGTAAAACTATATTTGATGGATTCAGATATAGACATTAACAATGTAGAAGATAGAGATACAACAGCACGTTTATATGGTGGAGACCAAGAAATGAGAATAAGACAAGAAATTATACTTGGAATGGGAGGAGTTAGTCTATTAAGAAGATTAGGATTAACACCAACTGTATATCATATGAATGAAGGCCATTCAGCGTTTTTAAACCTTGAATTAATAAAAAATACAATAAAAGAAAAACAAGTTTCTTTTGATGTAGCAAGAGATATAGCATCATCAAAAACAGTATTTACAACACATACGCCTGTTCCAGCAGGAAATGATATATTCCCACTAGACTTAGTAGAAAAATATTTCAAAGATTTTTGGCCAAGATTAGGATTAACAAGAGAAGAATTTTTAAAATTAGGAATGAAACCTTGTGAAGGACTAGAACAAGGCTTCAACATGGGGATATTTGCTTTAAAAATTGCAGGAAAGAAAAATGGTGTAAGCAAATTACATGGTGAAGTATCAAGAGAACTATTTGCAGATGTATGGCCACATATAGCTCCAAGTGAATCACCAATAACATATGTAACAAATGGAATTCACACATGTACATGGTTAGCTCCAAAAATGAAAGAATTATACAATAAATATTTAATGCCATATTGGCAAGACAATATACATGAAGATTATGTATGGGAAAAAATAAAAACAATTCCAGATGAAAAAATGTGGAATGTTCATATGGAAAGAAAAGAAAAATTAATAGCATTGGTTAAAGAAAATGTAACAAGAAGATTAAGAAGAGAAGGTGTAAGCTACGAAGAAATAATAGAAGCTACATCAAAATTAAAACCAGAAGCATTAACAATAGGATTTGGAAGAAGATTTGCAACATATAAGAGAGCTACTCTAATTTTTAAAGACTTAGAAAGAATAACACAAATTTTAAATGATGAAAATAGACCAGTTCAGTTAATATTTGCAGGAAAAGCACATCCAGCAGATAGAGAAGGTGCAGACTTAATAAAATATATACATGAAATATCAATGAAGCCACAATTCAAAGGAAAAATATTTATTCTTGAAAATTATAATATAGAAATTTCAAGATATATGGTAAGTGGTGTAGATGTTTGGCTAAATAATCCAAGAAGACCAATGGAAGCATCAGGAACAAGTGGACAAAAAGCTTCTGTAAATGGAGTTGTAAACTTTAGTGTGCTAGATGGATGGTGGGCAGAAGGATATAATCAAAAAAATGGTTGGGCAATAGGAACAAACAAAGAGTACTCATCATATGAAGAACAAGATATAGCAGATAGTAATAGCATATACTATACATTAGAAAACAAGATTATTCCAGCATATTATGATAAAGATAGAAATGGAATATCAAAATCTTGGATGGAATATATGAAAAATTCAATAATGACAACAGCTGGAAAGTATAGTACAGCAAGAATGTTGGTAGATTATACAAGAAAATTATATATACCACTATGTAATTTAACGAAAAAATATTATACAGATCTTAACAGAGTAACAGAATATGATGCTTGGAAAGCAAGTATGTATTCAAATTGGAAAGATGTAAAAATTGAACAAGTTGAGAGTAATGCAGATAATATAACTGTTGATGCAGGAGAAGAGATTGAAGTAAGATGTGAAGTAACACTTCCAAATATTGATTCAAACTCAATTAGAGCAGAAGTATATTATGGCAAATTCTTAGAAGATGGTACTGTACAAGATATAAAAATAATTCCAATGAAGATGGAAAAAAGAGATGAAGAAAATAAAAAATATTATTATGTAGCAAAAATTAATTTAACAACAGGTGGAAACTATGGATACTCATTTAGAGTTATGCCTCAAAATGAAATGTTATTAGATAGTGAAAATATGGATTTGGTTAAATGGATTGAAAAATAGCGCAAAAATATTGCGCTATTTTTTTGGGATACAGTAAAATTATGGAAAAAGTATTTACAAATAATAAAAAATATAATATAATGATGCCGTAAAAAATAATAAAAAAGGGGTGGAGCATATGATGCACAAAAAAGTCATCAAATTATTAGGTGCTTTGACTATACTATTATTAATAGTAATGACACCTATAATGGTTCTAGCGACAAATGAAGGTGTCTCTGTAGTTAATACTCAAACAAATGAGTACATAATATATATTAAGGACTACACAGACAAAAATTTTAAGTATGCATTTACAAATAATGCAAGTCCAAAAGAAATGGATTTATCTTATATTAATTCAATCTCAGATTTGGGAGGAAGCCAAGGAGCATTTTTAGATGCTGAAACTTATGAAAAATTAAAAAATCAACCAATTTATATATGGGCAAAAGATGAAGAAGAAAATTTAATTCTAAATGGAGTTCAAATAGATTTCGAGAACTCATTAATCAAGGAAAACATAAATACAATAGAAAATACAACGAAAAGAATAGCAGTAGAAATTTCTACATCTAAAGACAGCACTGAATTAACAACACCAGTAAGAAGCGAAATTATTGAAGGCGTAAAAGAAGTGGCAAAAGCTGGATATGTAAAAATCACAGACAGTAAAGATGCTGAATATTATTATCAAAGAGTAAAAACATCAGACTCAGAAGAATATGCAAAATTAATGGAATTAGCAGAAGATATTAACAGCAAATATTCTGAAATGGATATGTATGAAAAGGTTCAAGCAAATGAGCAATTTTATAGTTTATATTCAAAATTAACTAATGAGGCTAAATGGCAAAAAGTAGAAAATATGGAAATAAAACAGCCAGAATCAACAGCACAAAGTAATGGAACTGGAGATAAATATATAGTATTTTTGAAAAAAATTGCAAAAAGCGGTGATACAACACTAGATGCACAATTTTTACAAGAATATTATGATTATGAGCCAAATGCAGTAATAGAACGAGTAGAAACACAGGAAACCACAAAATTACCAATAACATATGACAGCATTGCATTAATAGTTATATTAGCATTAGTAGTAATAGCATTAGTAGTGATATTTATAAGAATGAAAAAGTTAAATAAGAAAAATGAAGAAAAATAGTCTAGAATTAAAAATCTACAAGACAATTTTTAATATGTTATTAATAGTAGCAATTGTGGTAATTGGTATGATAGTTCATAAATACATAGGCGAAAACGAAAATGAAAAAGAAGGCCAAGATGTAGTAGAAGCTTTTAGTAACATAGATTTTTCAGAGATTACTGAGGAGTCAAAAGAACAATTAGAATATAAAGGCTATAAGGTAATTGGAATAGTGAAAATTCCAAAAATAAATATTGAATATCCAATAATAGAAATTGGTGGAAACATTGATCCAGAAAGTGCAAAAGAACCTATGAAGATATCTATAATCAAATACTGGGGGGAAAAAGTAAATGATTACGGAAATTTGTCATTGGCAGGTCATAATAATAAAAGTGGCACAATGTTTGGAAAAACTAAAAAGCTCAGTGAAGGAGATATAGTAGAATTAACTGACTTGGAAGGAAAAACAATAAAATATTCAATATATAATATTTTTACAACATCACCAAATGATGTAAGTATTTTGCTACCAAGAGATGAGCATGTAAGGGAAGTAACGTTAATTACATGTACAAATGGAAATAAGCAAAGATTAATATTAAAAGCGCAAGAAATATAGTTAATTTAGGGGGGAATTAAAATGGCGGATAAATCAAAAACCATAAGCAAAAAGACTATTATAGCAATAGCAATAGTAATAGTTTTATTGTTTATCGCTGGTTTATCAGTAGGAATATTCTTAGCTGATAAAGGTAGTACTGAAGCTGTTGATGGAAACCAATCTACAGGAGAAAGTCAAACAACAACAGAAGAAAATAAAAATGCTAATGAAAATAAAGCTAATGATGATCAAAATGCTAATGAAAATAAAACAGGCGAAAATAATGCTGTTGATAATAATGAAAATAATCAAGTAACAGAAAATAATACTGTTGATAATAACAGGAATAATCAAGTAACAGGAAATAATACTGTTGCAAACAACGAAAACAACCAAGTAACAGAAAACAATAGGGATAATGCAAATGGAGTTACAACAAATACAAATATTAATGAAGTTGGAGAAACAACAATAACAAGAGTAGAAGAACAAGAAAAGCTTGTATCAAGAGACTTTTGGAATTGGTGGATTCCATCAACAGTAGTGGCTTCAGGTTCAGAAGTAGCAGAGAGATTAATACCACAAACACCAGATTTTACAGTAGAAAAAACAGCTACAACTGGTGTAGGGGAAGATAAATTAGTATATGCCAATAAAAATATTACATATACAATAAAAGTTACAAATAATGGAGAACAAGAGTTAAAAAATATAGAAATAACAGATAAAATTCCAGAACAAACAACTTTTGTTTCTATTGATGATGCTCAAAATTCAGGAACAACAATATTAGAAAATGATGCAGTTATAGGATTAAAATGGATTGTAACTGTACCAGCAAAAGAATCAATAGAAGTTAAATTTACGGTAAAAGTTAATGAAAATGCAACAGGTACAATATCAAATGCGGCAATAGTCAATGGTAAAGAAAGTAATGAAGAAAAAACATCAATTATAAACGCTAAAAAATCAAGCAAAATAGTAGAAAGAGACAATGTTGAAGTAAAAGAAGGCCTAGAAGTAGCCAAATTAGGAGACAAAATAAAATATACTATAACAGCTACAAATACAGGAGATATCTCAGGAAAAACAACAATAGAAGATACAGTACCAGTAGGAACAGAATTAGTAGAAGATTCTGTAACGGATGGTGGAAAAATAACAACAGTTACAGATAATAGAAAACAAATTTCATGGAATTTAGAACTAGAGGCCAATAGTACAATTGAAAGAACATTTATTGTAGAAGTAAAAGACATAAGTGGAAAAATCAAAAATATAGCAACAGTAGGGGGAGAACCTACAAATCCAGATAAAATAGATACGGCAGATATAAAAGTTTTAAAAGAAGTTGCTGATATCAAAAGAGACAAAGAAAGTATAGGAAAGGATAAAAAAGTTCAAGCAGGTGACGCAATAGAATATAAAATAACAGTAACCAATACAGGTAGTGTAGATTTAACTAATGTGATACTTGAAGAAAAACTTGAATATGTAACTATAGAAGCTTTAACTATAAATGGAGAGATAAAAACAATAGCTAAAAATAATGATGGAAAATTAATTATTGGAGATTTAAAAGCAGGAACAGATAAGAAAGAAGCTGATAAAGCAGAAATAACAGTTAGATATATAGTAAATTATGAAAAGGATGTTCAAGGAAATGTAGAAAAATTAATTCATAATGAAGCAGTAGCAACAGGAGAAACAATTCCAACAGATCCTGATAAAACACCAGAAACTGTAACTGACAAAGATGAAAAAGATGTTCCAGTAGATGAAGTAAAATCATTAACAATTAGTAAAACAGCAACTAAAATAAAAGTAAAAGATAGTGCAGAATTTGTAGATGCACAAAATGTTAAAGTAAGACCTGGAGATATTGTAGAATATACAATAATAATCACAAATACAGGAAATACAACATTAGAAAATATTACAGTAACAGATTCTTTAAAAGTAACAGTTAATGGTAAAGAAAAAACAGTTGATCCAAGTACTGGAGTATCAACAATAGCAGTAATACCAAGTTTATCTGCTGTAAGTGGAGAAAATACAACAACTATTTTCACATATTATACAGTTACAGAAGAAGATACAGTTGATGCAAATCCTATTAAGAATGTGGCCAAAGCAACAGTGCCAGATGGACCAACAGAAGAAAGCCATGAAGAAGTTCCAGTAAATCCAGATACATCAGTATCTGTAAAGAAGGTATGGAATGATAATGAAAACCAAGACGGAATAAGACCTGAAAAAATAACAATTAGTTTATGGGCTGATGATAAAAAAGTTGATACAGCAACAATTTCAGGAACAGAGTATACTTTTACAAGACTACCAAAATATAAAGCTGATGGAAGTGGTGAAATTGTATATACAGTTGCAGAAGATGATGTACCTGATTATACAATAGAATCAATAACGGGAACAGCAGAAAGTGAATATATAATAACTAATAGACATATTGTTGAGAAAACCAATGTAGCAGTAGTAAAAAAATGGAAAGATTCAAATAACCAAGATGGAATCAGACCAACTTCAATAATTGTAAAATTAATGAATGGTACAATAGAAGTTGCTAGAGAAACTTTATCAGAAGCAAACAACTGGACATATACCTTTAAAGATTTAGATAAAAAAGCTAAGGGAGAGGACATTGATTATACTATTGAAGAAATAAATGTTTCAGGATATACTTCAGCTATTTCAGGAAATATAGAAAATGGTTATAAAATAACAAATACACATCAAGTAGAAAAAAAGAACATAAAAGTAAGCAAGGCATGGAATGATGCAAATAACCAAGATGGAATTAGACCAAGGGTGATAAATGTTAGATTAAAAGCTGATGGAGAAATTGTACCAGGAAAAAAAGTTACTTTAAATGAAAGTAATAAATGGAATGCAGAATTTACAGGATTAGATAAAAATAAAAATGGTAAAGAAATTCAATATACTGTTGAAGAGGAAGAAGATGTTCCAGGATATACACCAGTTATTTCAGGAGACGCAAAAAATGGATATGTAATAAAAAATTCACATACTCCAGAAGTTACAAGTGTAAAAGTGCAAAAAGTTTGGGAAGATGTTAGAAATCAAGATGGAATAAGGCCTGATTCTATAACAGTAAGGTTAAAAGCAAATGGAACAGAAGTTGCTGATAAAGTATTAACATTAAATGATACAAATCAGTGGAGTGGAACTTTTGAAGAATTGCCTAAAAAAGCCAAAGGTCAAAAAATCAATTATACAGTAGTAGAAGATGCTGTAAAAGGATATACAACAAGTATAATTGGAAATGCAAAACAGGAATATATAATAGTAAACACGCATGAAGTAGAAAAAACAAGCATAGAAGTAAGCAAAGCTTGGGAAGATGATGGTAATAGAGATGGAATTAGACCAGAAAATGTAGTGATAAATTTAGTAGCAAATGATGTTGTTTTAGATAAAAAATCAGTTACATTAAATGAAAAAAATAATTGGTCAGCAAAATTTGATGGTTTGGATAAAAAAGCAAATGGAAAAGATATAAGATATTCAGTTGTTGAGAATAATGTGCCAAAAGGTTATGAAGTCTCAAGTATAGACATTCAAAATTCAAATAAATTTATAGTAACAAATAAACATACAACTGATGTAACATCAATAACAATTAGAAAATCATGGGATGATGCTAATAACCAAGATGGAATTAGACCAACATCAATACATGCAAAATTAATTGCAGACGGAATAGAAAAAGAAACAGTAGAATTAAATGAAGCTAATAATTGGCAACATCAATTTACAAATTTACCAGTAAATAAAGATGGTGAACATATTACTTATACAATAGATGAAGTTGAAGATATTACTGGATATACTAAACATATAGAAGGAACAACAATTCAAAATACACATACACCAGAAGTTATTAATATACCAGTTAGTAAAGTATGGGAAGATAAAGATGATCAAGATGGAAAAAGACCAACTAAAGTTGATGTTGTATTAAAAGCGAATAATCAAATTGTAGATGGTATGGAATTAAATGCAGAAAATAATTGGAATGGAGTATTTGCAAACAAACCAAAAAATGCAAACGGAAAAGAGATTAAATACACAATTCAAGAGATAAATGTTAAAGACTATGATTCAGTAGTTTCTGGAGATGTAGCAAATGGATATAAAATAACAAATACACATGAAGTAGAAAAAACAAGTGTAAGAGTAAGCAAAGAGTGGAATGATGGGGGTAATCAAGATGGAATCAGACCATCATCAATAATAGTAAGATTAGAAGCAAATGGAACAGAAGTTGCTACTAAGATATTAGATGCTTCAAATCAATGGGCTGGAACATTTGAGGAGCTAGATAAAAAAGCTAATGGTAAAAACATTAAGTACACAATAAAAGAGGATTCTGTAGATGGATATGCAACTGAAATTACAGGAAATGCTAAAAATGGATATTTAATAACAAATACGCATAAGCCAGAAATCACAAGTGTAAAAGTAAACAAAATTTGGGATGATGCTAATAATCAAGATGGAAAAAGACCAACAGAAGTAACTATAACATTAAAAGGAAATAATAAATTTATACAAACAATAGAATTAAATAACAAAAACGAATGGACACACATGTTCAAAAACTTACCAAAAAAAGCAGGCGGAAAAGATATTGAATATACAGTAGAAGAAGATAATATAGAAAATGGATATAAATCTAATATAACTAAAAAGGCAGAAAGCGGATATGAATACGACATAACAAATAGTTATACACCTGAAAAAGTATCAATAAATGTTACTAAAGAGTGGGATGATAACAATAATCAAGATGGAATAAGACCAGAAGATGTAGTTATAGATTTATATGCAGATAATACAATTGTAGAAGGAAATACAATAACTCTAAGTGAGGCAAATGGATGGAATACAACTATCTCAGACTTACCAAAATATAAAAGTGGAAAAGAAATTCAGTATACATTTAGAGAAAATGAAGTAAAAGGATATAAATATTCAATAACAGGTTCAATAGAACAAGGAGTTGTAATAAAAAATACTCATACACCTGAAACATTAGATATACCAGTAAGCAAGAAATGGGAAAATATTGATAATGATGCTGCAAGAAATGAATATTTAATAAGTAGTATAATATTACAAGTTAAAAACGGAGATAAAGTAGTTGCAGAAAAAACGGTTGGAGAAAAAGCTGTTGAATCTAAAGATATTGCAGGAAATTGGAAATGGACATTTAAAGGATTACCAAAATATGAAGCAGGAAAATTAATAAATTACACTGTAGCTGAAAAAGCAGTAAATGAAGAAGAACAAGTAAAACTTGATAACTACTATAAAGCAAATATTAATCAAGAAACTAAAATAATAACAAATAAGTTTGAACCAAGTAATTTGCCAGATACTAAAACAGTAGTATTAACAAAAATTTGGGATGATAGTAGTAATAAATATAGAACAAGACCATCAAGTGTAGAATTTACTGTAGATGGAAAGAATTATACATTAACATCAGAAAATGATGAAAATGTAAAAGAGAATTCAACAGATATATGGACAATTACAACTAATTTACCTAAATATGATGTAAATGGAAATGAAATTAGTTACAATGCAACAGAAAAGACAGTACCAACAGGATATGAAAAGGTATCAGAAGAAGGTCTAACTGTAACAAATAGAGCAAATGAATTAATAAATAAAACAGCATATAAAGCAGATGCAAATGGCAACATTGGAAATGCAGTTACAGATAACGATACATTTGCAGCAAATGAAACAGTATATTAT
>ULMV01033459.1_pt1 | contig 25237 bp, 22 predicted proteins | sample 1951751 | NCBI WGS metagenome assembly ULMV01 (sample SAMEA4835560, study PRJEB28245) | human gut metagenome | biome: gut microbiome; material: fecal sample | place: Denmark | collected 2008 | reverse complement strand
TGAGGTGGTACAGGCTCTCTTTATCTCATTCCATGTCTATATTTGATTATGGCATCAAGGATTTTGTATATATTCTGGTGTTCCTTCTTCGGCTGTTCAATGATAAGGTCATAGCACTTCTGCGCGGTTACGTCCTGTGGGTCGAAGGTGTTGATTCTGAAAAATAAGTCCTCCATTGGATATTCAAGCGCATTGCATATCTTTTCAAGACTCTCGATTGTAAGATTCTTCTCTCCACGTTCAACCTGTCCTATATATGTCGGGTGCAGTCCAGCCTTCTCGGATGTCAATTCCTGACTGTAGCCTAATTCTGTCCTTCTAATCCGCAGTCTCTTTCCTACGGTTTCAGATATTGTGCTCATATTAAAATACCTCCACGCACATACTACAAATATTTCATAAATCGTTAAATAGACTATTGATATTCGTTGATTTACAATCTATACTATAAATATGAATTTGACCAAAACTATATTTATAGTAGTTGAAGCTACAGACATTATTATTTACAAGGGAGAACACAAATATGAGTGCGGAAGAGGTAAAGAAAAAGTGCTATCCATCCAAGGATAAGCCGTGGCTTAAGTATTACAAAAAAGAAGCGGTAAACGCAGCATTGCCTGAGTGTACTATATGGCAGTATGTGTATGACAATAATAAAGACAACATGAAGGGCACGGCACTTAACTATTATGGCAACAAGGTCACATACAAGGAATTTTTTGAAAATGTTGACAAAGCCGCAAAAGCTTTTACCGCACTGGGCGTGAAAAGACAGGAGATTGTGACGATTGTCTCAATGCATACACCCGAGGCAATCTACATGATATACGGACTCAACAGAATAGGCGCGGTTGCCAACATGATATATCCGACATCCGATGCCGGAGCTGTTAAGAAGGAGCTGAGGGCAACGAAATCCGGCGTGTTGGTATATTTGTCACTTTTTGAGGAGGCGGTAGGCGACAGGGATGCATTGAATGACTTACATATAATAAGGCTTGACGTGTCGGACAGCATGCCGCCTGTGATGAAAAAGCTGTGCAGATTAAAAAGCAAATACAGGATACCAGAGGGAGAATATAGTTTTAGTAAATTTTTAAAGCTGGGAAAGAATGTTGAATTGCCTGAGGGTGAGTATAACGCAAAGGATACGGCGGTGATTGTGCACACAGGCGGAACAACAGGTGTGCCGAAGGGTGTGAAGTTAAGCAACCTTAATCTGAATGTGGTTGCTTTGCAGTATTGCCATGTGGGCTTCAATTTTGAAAAGAATGATGTGTTTATGAACATTATTCCTCCGTTTATTGGGTTTGGGATAAGTATTGGGTTGCATTTGACGTTATGTACCGGCATGGAAGTGAATTTATGTATGGAAAATGAGACTAAAAAAATAATAGAAAGGTTGCGCAAGATAAAACCACAACATTTTGTAGCAGGACCTCCAATTATATCTAAGCTGATAGAAAATGAAATTAATGATATGAGTTATTTCTCTACATTTGCTGGTGGTGGGGAGTCATTTTCTGTTGAGCAGGAGGAACGTCTTAACCGCTATCTTCACAAACATGGATTCCAAGGTGATTACGCACAGGGCTATGGGATGACGGAGCTTGCCGCGACAGTGTGTACGGATATTCCAAGTGCCGGCAGGGTTGGAACGGTTGGCATACCCCTTCCTCTTGTAAATATCAAAATTGTTGCTAAGGATGATGAAGAACTCAGTTGTGGGGAAGAAGGCGAGATATGCATAAGCTCTCCAAGCATGATGTTGGGTTATTACAACAACCAGGAGGAGACGGACAGGATAATAAGAATCGACGATAACGGCGAACGGTGGATTTACACCGGAGATATAGGCAGTGTCGATGATGACGGCTTTCTCCACCTAAAGGGACGAATTAAGAGAATATATATAACCAGAGACACGAAACAGAATGTGTGCAAGCTGTTTCCATCGGAGATTGAAAACAAGTTAAAAGAGACAACGGATGTTGTTGAGTGTGGAGTTGTAGTTAAGAGCGATGTTGAAAGAGAGAATGTTGCCGTTGCATTCGTTACTGTCAAAGCAGGCGTTGACAAAACGCATATAGAGAATGTGCTTATGGAACATGCAAGACATAACCTGATTGATTACATGGTTCCGGAAAAGATAATAATTCTTGACGAACTTCCGCATACCAAGGGGAACAAGGTTGACTATCGGGAGTTGGAGAGAAGGGCGAAGGAACAGGAATGAGGAAAAAGTTATGCACAACAAATTTCTTGAAAAATATTTAGATTATACTCCGGAAAATGTTATTTCAAAAAAGGGGGTTGTCATAAGAAAAATTATAAGCCCGATATTGAGAGGAATTGTTCCGTTTGTTGCACCTAATTCCAAGCTTACTGTGGTGCGAAAAGCTAAAATACCCAATACACCTGTAATTTTTGCAGCTACACATGGCTTCAGAGAAGATGTTGAACATACTATCGTTATGGCTGGAAGGCAGGCATATATGTTAAACGGCAGTACATTGCAGGTATTTAATTCCTTTGACGGAATTACAGCGTGGGTTGCAGGAATGATATTAGTGGATAGAACTGATAAACAAAGCAGGTCATCGTCTGTTGACAAGATGGTAAGGGTTTTAAAGCTTGGTTCCAGTGTAATCATGTATCCTGAAGGTACATGGAACAAGTCACCAAATGAACTGATAAGCGGATTGTTCCCCGGCGTATATGAGGTAGCTGAAAGAAGTGGTGCACTGGTAGTACCTATCGCAACATATCGTAATGAAAAAAAGGCATACGGTATTCGGGATGAAGCTTTCGATATTTGTAAATATGACAGAGAAAAAGGAATACAGATACTCAGAGATAAAATGGCAACCATGCAATATGAGTTGATAGAAAAATATGGTGCTTGCAACAGAAGTGATTTCCCATACGGAAAAGAAGCGGATGAGTATTGGGACGATTTTGTAAAGTGCTTAATGTCGGAGGCGGAATTTTATGACTACGAACTGGAGCGTCATACAAAATACCGCCCAAAAGGCATTGCAGATCCAGATGAGGTATTTTCTTTTATGGAAAAGTTGGAGCCCAATAAAAACAATCAGTTTTTATTTAATCAGAGATTGTAGACGAACAAAGAGGTGCTTTTTTCTAGATCAACATTAATTAAAAATAATCGAGGAAGCACTTATGAGTAAAAAGCAAAAAAATGTCACTGAGGAACAGACCCCAAAGACTATGCGGAAAGCTAAGAAGGAAGGAAGCGGCTATGAAAAAGAAGAATGAAATGACTGGTGAGAACAAATCAGAACTGAATACAATTTTTGGGTCTACACGTATCGCGATTATAATAATTACTACTATTACAATTATTTCTATTATAATTATTACTTTTATAAAGTCAAATAATACCGTTGAAAAATATGAAGCCGATTTGATGGCTTCAGGTCTTGCGATTATCGGGATAGCTATATCTGTATGGGCTGGTCTTAACATTGCTAATTCTATTGAGAGAAAAGACGTTGAAGATATAAAAAGTTCTGTAAAGGGAATAAATGAACAGTTTGAGGATAATAAAAAAGAGATGGAAAGTGTTAAGAGGAATATAGAGTATGCAAAGAAAAATGTGACGGATATTAATAAAGATGTTGAAGCAATGAGAAACGAAAGACGTGATGTTAATTGGAATACATTTTTGTTGGAATTGTTGGAAACATGTAAGGATACTGTTTCAAGATATTTTTATACAGAATTTAGCACAAATCCAATAGAATGGAAAAATCTTATAGAAATGGTTTTGTTGGAACAGGATTTTAGTCAGGTTTACAATAATTATAGTGAAACATCAAAAGTGAAAAAAGTACTGATTGATAAGGCGGAAAATGGAATAAACAGAGCTACAAGGTTAGAGGAAGAAATAGGTACTATAAACAATCCAAGATTAGAAAAGTTGATAAGGATATATTTAAAATATAGAATAACAGAATTCCATTTTATGAATGGTTATATGGTTGATAAAGAAAAGAGTTATGGAGAATTCAAGGAAGCTGCAAAAGGTTTTGAAAAAGTATGTGATTTAATGGAGATTGATTTACAACATGCTGATAGCATTTCGGGGAAGAAATTGGAACTGGCAGTATATTTTGCAAATTCTATTGGTGAGTCATGTAGCAAGGTAACACATCGAGAGAATTTACCAAAGGATGGTGCACTTGAAACAGAGATTAATAGATTGAGAGTTGAAGTTAATTCTTATTCTGAAAAAGCAATTTATTATTTACAATTAGCTATCAAATTAAACAAAGATTTTCCACAAAGAGAGGTTTATTATAGAAATTTGGGCTGTGCATATGAACGTAAAGATAGAAATAACAATCAATTTGGGAAAAACGCAAAGAATATTATTGATAATTATAGGGAAGCATTGAATGCTGTAATATCTTCTGATGAAGATAAGAAAAATGTGCAAAAGATTTATCATGTTTTGTTGTCATATTATCATTGGTTAATGCAAAAGATTTTCGTGTTCGGCGATAATGAAAATAATGTATTTTCTGATTTACAGAGGTTTGAAGAGTTCAAAGCAAGTTTACGAAAAGATATACCTAATGGAGATGCAAAAAGGTATTTGTATGATTTTAACCACGTATCTGAGTTGGCAGTGCTTGATAATCCACGGTTTTCTATTAACAGATTAATGTATGGATTTTCAATAAGTTGGATAATAGTGTTGTTGCTGAATAGAAATGAGGAGATTAAGAGCAAATATAACGCTAATTCAGGGGTAAAATATTATTTAAATGAAATCGAAAAGTGTTTGATTGCAGTCGAAGTTATGCAAAAGAACGATGATTATTACAGAGATTTAAAGAAAAGATATGAAACTTTAACTGCGTATTGTAATAAGAAATAAATCATATAATTACATATTTATTCGGAAAGGGGTTTATTTATGGAATATCCATCGGACACAATTTCAGCGATAACGCGCTTCCTATTCATCGGTGAAAAGAAGGAGAATCTAAAACGTAGTGATTTAGTGATTGTTCTTGGAAATGAAATGATTGAGGGGACGATTGCTGAGGTCAATGATATGTACAGAAAGGGGATAATTGCCGGTGACGCGGCAATTATCCTCACCGGGGCAACAGGAACCTTGAACGCGGGCGAGCGGTGTGAGTGTGACAGAATGTACGAATGTGCGGTAGAAAAATATAATATGCCGTCAGAGCTGTTCCACAAGGACAACAGAGCAACGAATACTTACTTGAATTTTCTCTATTCCAAGGAAATTATAGATAAACTTGGCGGAATGGACAAGTTCTCATCAATATTGTGCATCGGCAAGGCTTTCCTTATGAGGAGAGCGTCCATGTATGCGGCAAAGCTTGAATATCCGCAGGAGAAAATGCAGTATTACGGCACAGTTGACACGCAGGGCAAGAATATCGGAGCGGATAGCTGGTGGAAGTCGGAGGACGCAATTAACAGGGTTATGGCGGAGATAGAGCGCATCGGGAAATATTATGCAGGTGGGGATTTGAGTATTTTTTGACCTGAAAAATGTAGCTGACACATAAAAGATAACGGAGAAAGAACGAATGTGGTATCAGATATTTAAGGATAAAACAGATGAAGTATTTGAGAGATATAAACAAAAAAATGCAGTCACATATATGCTGGATAACGGAGATACAGTGGATTTTGATTTCGGAAAAATTCACAATGTATTTATTGAGTTTTCAAATATAATGAAAAAATATGGAATTGTACAAGGGGATAGAATTGCAATTCTTACACCACATTCGCCTTATGGTGTGATTACAGGTTATGCGGCAGTTTACAACAATGTAACGATTGCTCTTGTAGATGCTGCTATAAGCAGTGATGAAATAAGGCGTTTGATAAAATTAGCGGATGTGAAGGCTATTTTTACAACGCAGTTATTATCAAGCATATTCACAGATAATACATGGGAAAATATCCCAATAATAAATATAGAAAAAACAGATTTTTCATACCCGCTTATTCAGGGAACGGTCAGTGCTGAAAGAAAAATAAATGACGAAGATAAGGAAGTTATTGCAGTTCTTTTTTCATCAGGAACAACCAGTGATATGAAGGGTATTATGGTTACATATAAGTCTGTATGTATGGCAAGAGATATTTTCATAGATTTTTCAGGACTAAATTCAGATATGAGTTATCTTATTGTATTGCCGTTTAACCATATTTCAGGATTCACAGGTGTGTTTACATTTCTCTTAACAGGATGCACCTTGGGGTTCATAGAAAATGTAAATGCGTCAAAATTGAGCTATGGGTTAAAAAAATTCGAGCCGAGTTATTTTGCAATGGTTCCGCGGGTGTTTGAGGTTATCGAGGAACAAATCAGAAAAAATGTGCGTGAAAAAGGCAGATTAAAATACGGTTTATTTTGTGTTTTATTGAATATGTCAGGGATATTGAGGCGGAGCTTTGGTTTCAAAATAGGCAGAAAAATATTCAATAATGTTATTGAGGCGGTATTTGGAAAAAATATATATGGAATTGGAACTGGTGCCGCTCCGTGTAATGAGAAAACGGTCAGATTTTTTCTGAATATGGGATTGGAGTGGTCGAATCTGTATGCAACCACAGAATCAGGAGTTCCAATAGCAGCTACGGGAATACATGACAAATACCCGATAGGAAGTGTGGGAAGAGTTAATAAGGATAATGATATTGCTGTCTGCATCAACAATGCGGATGAGAATGGAATCGGCGAGATATATGTTAAGTCACCATTAGTTATGAAAGGGTATTTTAGAGATAATGAGTTGACAAAAGATTCATTTGATAATGGTTATTTTAAAACGGGAGATTTGGGATATATAGACAAAAAAGGTTATCTGCATTTAAGAGGGAGGGTTAAGGAAAATATTGTACTTAAGACAGGTAAAAAAATAACGCCCTCACAGGTAGAAGATTATTACACTTCCAAAATGAAGGATTTAACCATCGTATGCCGTGGCGTTCATAAGCAGGAAGGATGGGATTGTATATACATATATGTGCTTAAAAAGAATTATAGTAAGGAATATATAGATTATATAAAAAATACTATATTTTCTGTCTCCGCACAGGCTCCGTCCATGTATAAAATTGAAAAATTATACTTTGTGGATGAAATACCATATACATCTGTAGGAAAAATCAGAAGATATTTATTGGATAAAAAAGAGACAACAGATGGCGGTAATACTAGAAATATTAATGAGAATAATGTCGTATTAAAAATATTTGATAAATACTGTAAAAATTATAGCGTCACATATCAAAGCAATATCAAGGAAGAATTGGGAGTGGATTCTTTAACGCTGTATGAAATTGTAAGTGAATTAGAGAATCTGACAAATAAAAACATCATGGAATATCTTGATTCTGTGACCTATGTTGGGGATATTGTTGACATAATTCAAGGAAAACAGGGATTTTCCAATAAATCGGGAGCAGACAGATATTTAATTGAGCGTTCGGATCATGAAATCAGAATATGCCAAAAAATGTTTTTCAAAATAAAAATGTTTTGCAAGATTGATTATAGCGGACTGGAAAACATAATTGATGCACCATGTATAATCGCTTCAAATCATACAAGCCATTTGGATATATTTTGTATCTATCAGGCTATTACCTTGGCGAAAGGGAAGAAGAGCGTATTAGACACTAATTGTCTGGCTGCACAGGAGCTTTTGGAGGATAAGAGAGTTGAAAAAATCTTTAGAAGCCTTGGAGCGATTCCGGTCAACAGAAATGGGAATCCTGCTAATGTATTGGAAACAGTAAAGACGATATTAGAACAAAACAGATATGTCGTCATATTCCCGGAAGGAACAAGAAGCAGAAACGGAAAGCTGGGGAAATTCGCAAGTGGTACCGCCGCTTCCGCAATAGCAACCGGAGTGCCTGTGATTCCTGTCGGAATATCGGGAGCATACGATGTTCTTCCCGCTGATAAAAAGAGAATTTCATTCCATTTTCGGAGACAGCACATCCAGGTAGCCATTGGAAAACCTGTTTACCATAAGGATATAAACGATATAGAGAAGCTCAATGACATAATCAAAAAGTCAATTATACAGCTATGTGAAGGGGGCAAGAGCGAATGATAATAGGTGTAGATGCGGATGGTGTATTGACGGATATGCAGCTTTTTAATTACACATACGGACAGCTCTTTTTCAATAAAGAAATAATAAATTCGAGTGCATATTCTGTCAGGGAAATATTTGAGGTAAGCAAATTTCAGGAAATATTATATGGTCTTGTTTATTTTAAAAGATATTGTACGGAGTGGGAGCCAAGAGAGGGGGCTGCGCAAATTATCAATAACATGAAATTGTCAGGAAATACAATTTGTGAAATTACTGCCAGAAAATTTGTCACCAATAAAGGTTTGCTTGGAAGAAAGAGCAGAAAATGGTTCAAGGACTGGTGCAGAAGAAATAATTTCAGTTTTGATGAAATAATCTATTGCTCAGAAAAATATGGTCCCGAAGAAAAGTATCGGGCTTGTATTGAAAAAAAGGTTGATGTGATGATAGATGACAGACCTGAAATAGTAACCTATCTAGCCGCGAAAGGGATTAAGGTTATGATGATGGATGCACCATATAATCAGCAGGTTGTCGGGGATAATATTATAAGAGTTTTTGGGTGGGATGATATATACCAAAGAATTTCTGACATTGTATTGTAGGAGATCAATATGCTTGATTTAATAATACTCATTGTTATCATAGCTGTTATTTTCAAGATAAGACAGAATCTTAAAAGAAAAAGGGAGCGTGAGGAAAGCCGTTATTATGTGGAGAACTACAAGCCGCCGGAGAAGCTGCGTGTCGATGAAAATCAGATGATTGAAAGGTATATGCCTGTAGCACAGAAAATTGTGTCGCAGTTTGGGGAGAAAGGTTGTCCTGATATAATTACTTTCAGCCTTAAAGGTGTTCAATTTGATTATCAGGGTAAGGGAAGTAAGCTGCTGGCATACATGGAGGGAACAACAGATGGGTATGGTTATAATAGTGGGTTTGCTTGGTATCACGGACCAGGGATAATAGATATTTATGGAAGTTCGTGGTACTGGATATATTGTGGCATTAATAAATTGACCGGAAACATATATAATGCGCTGGGATATTCGGAAGAGAGACCAACAGATAAACCGGACGAAGTGTACTACTGTCTTGGCAGTATGAAGATGTTCAAAATAAAGAATATGTAATTACATAGATTAACTAGGAGAGAAAACATGACCATACATGAAGAACAAAAACTCACCGGCTACCCATCAATAGACAAGCCGTGGCTTAAATACTACACACAAGAAGTTATTGACGCAAAACTGCCGGAATGTACAATATGGGAGAATCTTTACGAGCACAACAAAGAACATCCGTCCGACATAGCAATATTGTATTTTGGAAAGAAGATAACATACAGGCAGTTATTTTCAGAAGTAGACAAAACAGCAAGGAGTTTATCGTATTTTGGTGTCAAGGACGGTGATAATGTTGTACTGTGCATGCCGGCAATGCCGGAGGCAATTTATGTCATTCTTGCCCTCAATAAAATGGGAGCTAATGCCGCAATGCTCAATCCGACCTTTACTGAGAGTCAGCTCACAGACAGAATTAATGAGTTAGAACCAAGTGTGATGATTGCGGCAAATGAATTTTACAAGGTGGTAAAAAATGTCATTCCGAAAATCACAGTAAGGCATGTCGTTGAATGTTCCATAGTTAATTCTCTTGGATTTTTTGTAAAGAAAGCCAAAAATGTGAAGCATATACCTGATTGCATGGATTGGAATGAGTTCATCAGGTGTGGTAAGGACTGTGCCTATATAACAGCAAAATATGAAAAGCAGAAACCGGCAATAGTTGTATTTTCTTCCGGAACCACAGGAGCCTCAAAGGGGATTCAGCTTTCTAATGATGGGATTAATGCGACAATCAGTGAATATAAGGCGTATGATTTTAATGAGCAGGATGTCTATTTTGCACAGACGCCAATATGGTTTTCTACCGGTATAGTCGTGACTATTATGGTGCCGCTTGTTCACAGTATCAAGACAGTGTTGGAGCCTATCTATGATTTTGAGATATTTTACAAGCATATCCGAAAGTTTAAACCTAATTATCTTATAACCCCAACGGGATTGCTGGATTATCTTATGAATAAAAAGCCGGTGTCCAAGGCATATAAGCAGTTCAAATATCTGGCGGCAGGCGGTGAGTATGTGACGCCTAATACGGAGCAGAAATACAACCAATGGCTTCTGAGAAATAATAACACTAACGGACTTCACAAGGGCTATGGCATGTGTGAATGTGGTGGAACTGTTACTTCTACTAATGAGTACAATAATATGGTCGGTTCCTCAGGTATTCCACTGTCACATGTAGTTGTAGCCGCATTCGATATTGTCACAGGGGAAGAGAAAAAGTACATGGAGCGTGGCGAAATCCGTGTAATGACACCATGCCGCATGCTGGGCTACTATAAGAAACCTCTGGAAACTGAAAAATATTTTAAGAAGGACGCGGATGGTAATGTGTGGGCGTGTACAGGCGATATGGGATATGTCTCAGAGGATGGCAATGTCTTTGTCTGTGGCAGAATTAATGATTCCTATGTAAATTCTGAGGGAGACACAATATATCTTTTCGACATAGAGAGAGCAGTGTTAGACATCGAACAGGTAAGACAGTGCAAAGCCGTTGCACAAGATGTAAATGGAGAAAAGACACATGTATGCCACATTGTCTTTTATGAAAATGTGCAGGTTGACAGTGTATTTAATGCAATTAAAGAGCATTGCCGCAAGAAGCTTCCACAAAATCACCAGCCGCACCTGTTCCGTATATACGGTGATGCGCTGCCTGTCGCACCAAGCGGAAAACTTAACATTGCACAGATGCAGAGTGATTCGGGGGAATTGAAGAGAATATAAATACTTGTAAAAGTAATATAACAGACCTAGAGCAAAAGAATGTTCCTGCCAATATGAGAAAGCGATATGAGACACTAAGACACTGATAGAAATAGGAAACAACATGAGACATCATAAACTAAGAGATAAATTAAGAGACTGCATATTTCCTTTTGTATTACCGCTTTCAGGTATAAAGATTAAGTACAGATTGAATGTCATCAATAAATGTAACACTATACCGGGTAAGCCGACTATATATGCCTGCAATCATTCGCAGTTTTCGGATATTCCCATGGCAGTTAAGGCGATAGGTAAGAGGTGTTATATCCTGTTGGGAAAACAGAAATTATACATAACGGATTATATTTTCTTTAATTTACTTGGTGCGGTATGGGTCGACAGAAAAGATAAAAAGGATAGAGCTGTGATAAAAAATAAAATTTTAAACATTCTTGACAGAGGGCAGTCGGTTCTATGGTTTCCGGAGGGAACATGGAATTTATCGGATAATCTTCTGATGTTGCCAATGCGATGGGGAATCATTGAAACAGCACATAAGTCGGACGCGCAGATTATACCTATGGCGCTTATGTATGACAGAGATAAAAAGGAATGTTATGCGAAATTTTCAGAGCCGATATATGGTGAACAGCTAACAAATTTTCGGAATGGAATACAATTATTGAGGGATTCTATTGCGACGCTCAGATATGAGCTTATGGAGAAATGTACAGAAGTACAGCCAAGATGCGTGCAATCAGCGGAAGTATGGCAGAAGGAAAAGAAGGACATTATCGCAGAATATCCACCTCTCGATTGGGAGTATGAAAAATCGGTAATTTATAAAGGATAAGTTGACAAAGGAGAGCAACCGAATATGATTTTACAGACATACAGACAGACATACATACAGACAGGTTATCCATCCAAGGACAAGCCGTGGATGAGGTATTGCACCGAGGAAATAATCAACGCGCCGTTGCCGGAGTGCACCATATATGAGCTTCTCTGGGAGAATAACAAAAATAATTTGGACGATACGGCACTTATCTATTTTGATAACAAAATAACATACCGTCGATTGTTTGCAGAGATAGAGCAGGCTGCGCGGGCGTTGCTGGAGTTCGGCGTAACCGCGGGTAGTGTGGTGACGGTTATAACAACTTCATGTGTAAATTCCATTGTGCTGTTCTATGCAATTAACAGAATCGGGGCAATATCCAATTACATAAATGTGCTTGCGTCGGCGTAAGAATTTGAGAAGTATTTCAGTGAGGCGGAATCGGAATATATTTTTTCGCTGGATTTGTTTGCTGATAAAGCGCTTGAGGCAATAAAAAATATCGGACGTGGAAAATTGTGCGTGTTTTCATTGAAGAATTATATGCCATTTGTGGCGTCTAACATTTATTCTTTAAAATATGGAAAAAAGAAATTTGAGCATGGTGGTAATATCACTTCTTGGAAAGATTTTATGAGTAAAGGTGAGCGTGATGTAAAGCTTCCCGCTTTCCATGACTGTCGTACAGTCAGTATCTATGCACAAACCACGGGAATGACAGGGTTCCCAAAGACTGTGCTGCACACGGATTTTGCGTACAATGCCGTTGTGAGCTAATATGAGACATCGTTTCCGCATGAAAGAGGAGAGATATTTCTGAATATAATTGTTCCGTTTGTGACATACGGAATGCTTACCTGTATGCACATGCCGTTGTGCTTGGGGCTTACTTTGGTGGTCATTCCCAAATATGATGCGGCAGATTTGGCAGTATATATTCATAAATACCATCCAAATCATTTAGCAGGAATACCATCATATTTTGTTCCGATGTTGACTGATAAAAAAATGAAAGAAATTGATTTATCCTGCATACACACATTAGCTGCCGGTGGAGAAGGTTTTACTGAAAAGATAGAAAGGCCATGCAATGATTTTCTTGCCGAACATGGCTCTGCAACTAAGGTGATGATGGGATATGGGCTTACGGAAGCCTGTTCAAGCGTAATCAGCGGACTTAACGAGCACAATAAGGTGGGGAGCGTCGGAGTTCCGTTGGTGAAGAATAATGTTCGTGTATGGGACAATGAATTGAATTGTGAATGTACTTATGATGAGGAGGGTGAGGTACAGTTATATAGTCCTTCACTGATGGTTGGTTACAAGGGGCATAAGGATGAGAAGAGGAATATGCTTGTCCACGATGCTGACGGAACAGTGTGGATAAAAACAGGTGATATTGGAAAAATTGACAGAGCCGGATTTTTGTACATAGTCGGGCGGATGAAGAGATTTTTGCTAGTAGGTCCTAATGGCTTGGCATATAAAATTCTTCCAAAGCCTATTGAGGAGGCGATAGCGGAGGATAAAGTGTTGCTAAAGATGATACATTATGCTATTATATTCATAATAATTGCAAATAAATGTCGGTTAAATGTATATTATAGCATAATGTGAAAGAAGGTACAGTATGCAGCAAAAAATTGGTATCGGTAAACAGAATTTTGCGGACATGAGGGAGAATAAATATTTCCTGATTGATAAGACGGATTTTATTAAGGAGTGGTGGGATTCAGGGGATGATGTCACACTCATAACACGTCCGAGTCGATTTGGCAAGACCTTGAATATGAGCATGCTTGAATGTTTTTTCTCTAATCGTTATGCAGGCAGGGGGGATTTGTTTGAGGGTTTGTCAGTGTGGGAGGATGAGGCATACAGGCAGATTCAGGGGACATATCCGGTAATATTTTTGAGCTTTGCGGATGTCAAGGCGGATAATATTCAGGACGCCAAGCGGCAGGTGAAGATGAAGGTAGCCGAATTATACAAGAATAACCGTGTTTTGTTAAACGGTATTATATTTGACGATGATGAAAAGCAAGAATTTAGACAGACAAATGTAGGTATGGATGATGCTGAGTGTTCTATGAGTTTGAAACAGCTATGTAATTATTATGAGAGATATTACAATAAAAAGACAATTATATTACTTGATGAATATGACACACCAATGCAGGAAGCATATATACATGGATACTGGGATGAATTTACAGCTTTTCTGCGCAGTTTTTTTAATGCCACTTTCAAGACCAATCCATATCTTGAGCGCGCTGTTATGACAGGAATTACAAGGGTTTCCAAGGAGTCAATGTTTTCCGACCTCAACAACCTCAATGTTGTGACCACAACCTCTGATGAATACAGTTCTTGCTTTGGCTTTACAGAGGATGAGGTATTTGCTTCGCTTGATATGTTCGGGTTGTCTGATAAGAAGGCTGAGGTCAAGAAGTGGTATGACGGATTTACGTTTGGCCAACATAAGGATATTTACAATCCGTGGTCTATAACCAGCTATTTAGATAAAAAGAGGCTTGCGCCTTATTGGGCATCCACAAGCTCTAATGGACTGGTCAGCCGTCTGTTGCAGGCTGCTTCAGCGGAGATTAAGGAGCTTATGGAGGAGCTTTTAAGAGGAGGAGATATAGTTGTCAATTTCGATGAGCAGATTGTGTTTAACCAGCTTGATACGAATGAGAGTGCGATATGGAGTCTGCTGGTTGCGGGTGGGTATCTCAAGGTGGATGAGGTAGAGTATCGAGGAGAGCTTTTGGAGCCCTGGTATCATCTGTCGATTACTAATCTTGAGACTATGAGCATGTTTTCGGGTATGTTTAAGGGGTGGTTCGGTGCTGCGGCATCCAACTATAACAGATTTATTGCCGCAGTGGTTTCAGGGGATGTTGAAGCCATGAATGCATATATGAACAGAATTTCGATGGAAGTATTCAGCTACTTCGATGTGGGTGGAGACAGTTCATCTGGTGAACCGGAGAGATTCTACCATGGCTTTGTTCTTGGACTTATGGTTGAACAGGCAGAAAGATACGAAGTGCGTTCAAACCGCGAGAGCGGGTTCGGAAGATATGACGTTATGCTGATACCGAAGAAGGATAATCTGCCCGCAATTGTGATGGAGTTCAAGGTGCGCAATCCGGGTAGGGAGCAGACGCTTGAAGCCACGGCACAGTCCGCCCTCAATCAGATTGAGGATAAGAACTATGACGCAGAACTGGTTGCGCGAGGCATTCCGTGTGAGCGGATACGGCATTATGGGTTGGCTTTTGAGGGGAAAAGGGTGTTTATTTCTTCTTCCTATACTGATTCGGACTGAACCCCGTAATCTCCTTGAACTGCCGGTTAAAATGCTCCACATTCTCATAGCCGCAGCTCTCAGCGATGTGTGCGACAGAGTCGGGCGTCATGGTGAGCAGGTAGCAGGCACGCTCAATGCGGCTTCTTATTATATCCTGAATTACCGGGACGCCGAACAGCTCCTTATAAATATGTTGGAAATATGATACACTCAGGGAGGCAGCTTCAGCCAGCTCACTCACCGTCTTTTTGGGCGAGTGTTGGCTGTATATGCCGTTTCTTATTTCATGGAAAAGCGGTCTGTGAACCTTCAGCTTGTCGGAGAGCTGTGTCTCAAGGTGGTAGGCATCGCTATATTTGTACAGTATGGTTCTAAGCTTCGCGTCAAGAATCTCCTCATGGTGCGAGCCGGTCTGGTGGAACTCCTGCCTTAGGTCGCGGATGAGCTGGCTTAGCTCCGTGTAGTCGGACAGAAGCGTGAGTCGGTTGAACGGGACGTCGAGGCTTAGCATGAAATCACTTATTGAACTATCTATATAATTATCTGCATTACCGGCGGTACCAGCATTACTGTTGCCTGAGTTGTCTGTGTCTGCATTTGAACTATCATCGGAAGAATTTCTATTTATATCCTTGCGGATATTGTCATTCGAATCCTTGCATGTATTCTTATTTTTGAATGTAGTCTTATCATTTCGTGTATTCTCATCCTTGCATGTATTCTCATCTGGAATATCGTCAAAGCTTATCCAGTCATTCACATATTCATTGTCATTGTAGTAATAAATAGGCGCATCCTTTGTGTATATTATAAAAGCGGGTGTGTTCACGTACTGTCTTATCAGCCCGGGGTGCCTTGCATTCCTGTCGAATGGCAGATTGCCATTTAGAAGCTCATCGGCGGTTGTCTTATTTTCATGCTCACCGCAGCAGTATTGCCGGCATATGGTTTCCTCAGGAAATTCAAAGTACGCGTCACTTTTTACAAGGAGCATGAGATAATGCCCCATTCCGCCGGGACGTTCCATATTGATTCCATCAGGGTGGGTGTTGTTATAGCCCATATAGCGTATTTTTAACATGATGTATATTCCTCCATAAATGCAGCTGATAATAGAATACATAAAAAATAAAAAGCAGAAAAAATCAATTTTTTAACAGTATACATCATTGAGATTTGTTTGAAAAGTCATTATATTAGGTTGTACCTAAAGAGAACATATGTTGCTGTTGTGCGGTGTATATGGAATGTCCATATAAATATTGACATGAAGCATATATGAAAACGACTGCATTAGCAGAGAGTTTGGAGGACTTAAGAAAATGACGGCAATGAAATGGTTTTATTCGTACTTTAAAAAGTACCAGTGGAGAATGATTATCGGACTTGTCATGGTCACGATTACCTCCGTGCTTGCCATCGTAAATCCCAGGATAACAGGATTTATAGTGGATGACATCATAGGGGACGGAAGCAATATAAGGCTTGACCTGCTTCCGAGGTTCCTGCTTCTTATGATAGGCGTTACGCTGTTAAGGGCGGGACTGCGATTTATATTTTTATGGAATTTTGAGAACTGTTCACAGGGACTTCTCTACGATATGAGGGACGATGTGTACCGTAATCTGCTTGCAAAGGATTTCGCGTTCTATAACAGCCACAGGACTGGCGATCTGATGTCGAGGCAGACAGGAGATATGATGGCGATACGTCATTTTATGTCGTATGTGTGCTATTCAACCTATGAATGTATACTGCTGTTTTCGATATCGCTGTTTATGATGTTCACTGTCGACTGGAGAATCGCACTTGCCATGCTGGCGGTGCTTCCTTTTACACTCATCAACACGATAATCCAGTCTAAGAATGTAAAGCCTAAGTTCGGCAATGTAAGGGAGCGTTTTTCAAGCCTCAATACATTTGCCCAGGAGAATATCAGCGGTAACAGAGTGGTCAAGGCATTTGCCAAGGAGGGCTATGAGATTTCAAAGTTCGACACGGAGAACACGGAGTACAGGGATTCGGAGCTTGCGGCATCAAAGATATGGGTGCGCCATGTGCCGATATTTGAGCTTCTTGCCAATCTCCTCACCTTTGTGCTTATGCTTGCGGGTGGTCTTATGGTTATAAACGGACAGATGACTCTTGGAAATATGGCGATGATTAATGGATATCTGTGGATGCTTGATGCACCTCTTCGTATGGCTGGCTGGCTGGTAAATGACTGGCAACGTTTTACAACATCGGTTGAGAAGATATATGCGACAATCGAGGTGGAGCCTGAGATAAAGAATCCTGTGACAGGACCGGTTGACGAGAATGTGAAGAAGCCTGAGGGCAGCGTTGAATTTAAAAATGTGTCATATAGTATTGATGGTGAACAGATACTTAAAAATATCAATTTCAAGGTTAAACCGGGTCAGAAGGTCGGAATTATCGGTGCGACCGGAGCAGGAAAGACATCGCTAATCAACCTTATGTGCCGCTTCTATGATGCTGACAGCGGCGAGGTGTTAGTCGGCGGCAGGAATGTCAAGGACATGGATTTAAGAGTATTGAGGCAGAGCATCGGAATGGCTATGCAGGACGTATTCCTCTTTTCGGACACAATCGAGGGAAATATAGCTTATGCGAAGCCGGACTGTCCTTTTGAGAGAGTTGAGTGGGCGGCAAAGATTGCGGATGCACATGATTTTATCATGCAGATGCCTGAGGGCTATGACACGATAGTGGGTGAACGAGGCGTCGGACTGTCCGGTGGACAGAAGCAGCGAATATCACTTGCCAGGGCGCTCCTTAAGGAGCCGTCAATCCTTGTGCTTGACGATACAACCTCCGCTGTGGATATGGAGACGGAATCGCAGATTCAGGATGCGCTTGCAAGGATAGAGAATGAGACCGTGTTTATAATTGCACACCGTATTTCATCAATAAAAGATGCTGATGTGATTATAGTTCTCTCAGATGGTGAAATTGCTGAGATGGGCAATCATGATGAGCTTATACAGAAGAAGGGCTATTATTATACGGTATTCATGCACCAGTATGGGGAGCATGACGCGGCGTAGTCTCCCGGATATCCGGTTTTGTCAGGAAGAAAATGATTGTTTTGCCGGCGGTTGTAAAACTGTGAATTTTTCAATGTATTTACGGTAGGCTGCCGGAAAAAGATGTGGTGTAAAATATAAGTGTGACAGCTTGTTTTTTACCTGGAAATGAGGATAAATATGGCAAGGAATAAATACGATATAGATGAGACTTTGGAGAGTAAATTTGATTTAAACCAGTTAAAACGTCTTGGAAAATATGTTGGCAATTATAAAAAGACCTTGATTACAGTTATAGTGCTCATGCTTATCTCAAGCGCACTTTCAATGCTCAATCCTCTATTTTTGAAGGATGTAATGGACACGATTGAGCAGTGCGCGATTCATGGCACGATGAGCAAAGCAGCGGCTTCACAGAGAGTCATCGTTGCGAGCTGTCTGATGCTTGCCGTGACGGTAATAGTTGTGCTCATACTCAGATTCAAGATTAAGATGATGGCTGAGGTCGGGCAGGGCGTCATCCATGCACTGCGCCGTGATTTGTTTGTGCATTTGCAGGAGCTGCCGTTTTCCTATTACGACGATAAGCCGCATGGCAAGATTCAGGTGCGTGTGGTCAACTATGTAAATAACTTAAGTGACCTGCTCTCAAACGGTATTGTAAACACTATAACGGATATGTGCAGTCTTATATTCATTATAATTTTCATGTTAATGTTGAATGTGCAGTTCACACTTGTGTGTCTGTGTGGATTGCCGATTCTGGCTGCGCTTGTGTGGATAATCAAGAAAAAACAGAGAAGAGCCTGGCAGATACAGTCTAATAAGCAGTCAAACCTGAATGCCTACATAGCGGAGAGCATTAACGGTATCCGTGTCACACAGTCATTTGTCCGCGAGGACGTCAACACGGATATATTTAACAGACTTAACATGGAGTCAAAAAAATCATGGCTGAATGCGGTCAAGTATAACTTTCTCCTAAACCCGGTGGTTGAGACAATCACGGTTGTGACAACGGCAATCATATATGTTCTGGGTGTCGCGTGGATTACGGACGGCTATGCGGCTATGACAGTCGGTACACTTGTTGCATTTACCGGCTACATCTCAAGATTCTGGGCGCCGATTACCACACTTGCGAACTTCTATAACAGTGTGCTCACCGCGGTTTCATATCTTGAGAGAATATTTGAGACGATAGATGAACCGGTCAAGGTTAAGGATGTGCCGGATGCGAAACCTATGCCTGAGATTAAGGGAGAGGTTGAGTTTAAGAATGTCTGCTTTGCATACGATGACGGTGTGCCTGTCCTTAAGAATGTAAGCTTCAAGGCGGGAGTCGGAGAGAGCTATGCGATAGTAGGTCCTACGGGCGCCGGTAAGACAACCATAGTCAACCTCATCAGCCGTTTTTACAATCTCACCTCAGGGCAGGTGCTTATCGACGGAATAGATATCAGCAGGGTGACAATCAAATCCCTCAGAACCCAGATGGGTGTGATGATGCAGGACAGCTTCATATTCGCGGGAACGATTATGGACAATATCCGCTACGGCAATATGGAGGCGGGCGATGAGGATGTCATAAAGGCGGCTAAGACCGTGTGCGCCCACGACTTTATCATGGGGCTGGAGAATGGCTACTACACCGAGGTTAATGAGCGCGGAAGCCGTCTGTCGGCAGGGCAGAGGCAGCTTATCTCATTTGCGCGCGCTGTTTTGGCAGATCCTAAGATTCTCATACTTGATGAGGCAACCTCAAGTATCGACACTGAGACGGAGATACTTCTGCAGAAGGGACTTAACGAGCTGTTAAAGGGAAGAACCTCCTTCATTATCGCCCATCGTCTCTCAACAATCAAAAATTCGTCATGTATTATGTATGTCGACCACGGCGAGATTGTCGAGATGGGAAGCCACGACGAGCTTATGAAAAATAAGGACGGAATGTATTACAAGCTTTATATGTCGCAGTATGATTTCTTGAATGAGAAATAATTAAACAGAAAATAATTAAACAGGAAATAATTAAATAGCCGGGGCTGTGGAGGTAGAAAAAAAGATTTGTGTAGTTTAGTGCGATTTGCGGCAGAAAATATGAGTAATTTAGTGTGAAAATTTACATAGAAGCAGTTGATTTTTACATGAACAGCATATAAGAAACCACCGCTTTGCAGAAGTTTATTACACATCAGTTATGATGTAGCCGTAATATCTTATCCGCAAAGAGGTGGTTCCTTGTTTTTGGCGGGTCACAATGTCAAAAATCCTCACGCAGGCAGGCTTGCATCGGACTTCTGACCTTTTGACCCTGATATCTTGAATATTGCATTATTCTATTTCATGTATCTATCGAGGGATTGAATGCATAGAAGTTCTTTGCGTCAAGTCCCTCCCGCGTGATGTTGAGCGCTTCACCGAAGCGCTGGAAGTGAACAATCTCCCTAGCTCTCAAAAAGCGTAGCGGCTCAACAATGTCCGGTTCACTTATCAGTCTCAACAGGTTATCATATACGCTTCTTGCTTTTTGCTCGGCAGCTAAATCCTCCATAAGATCTGTTATAGGGTCACCCTTTACCTGAAATTCACATGCATTGAAGGGGATTCCGCCAGCTGCCTGCGGCCAGACACCAAGCGTATGGTCGACATAGTATGGTGCAAAACCTGATTTCTCTATCTCCTCAGGTGTGAGGTCGCGTGTGAGCTGGTGAACCATGGCACCGACTATCTCAAGATGCGCCAATTCCTCCGTGCCGACATCTGTAAGCACTCCCGCTACGCGTCTGTCTTTCATCGAATATCTCTGCGACAGATATCTGAAAGATGCTCCGGCTTCGCCGTCCGGACCACCATATTGGCTGATAATAAGCTGTGCCAGCTTAGGATTAGGTTCCTTGATGTGCACAGGAAATTCCAGTTTTTTCTCATAAATCCACATTAATTATACGCCTCCATTTCCCAAGGCCATGGAAGCTGCTGCCACGGCCAGCAAGTATCTGAGCTTACACTGTAGAATGTGAGCGGGCCATAGAGACGCTCGTATTCGGCTGCATGTTTTTCGTATGAAGCGCGATGCTTTTGAAATGCATTGAGCGCCTGAACGCAGTCAGGATGAGTGTCAAGGTACAAGCCAAGGTCAATCATCATGAACTCACACTCATGAATTTTTCTAAACAGGGCATTCCTGTCATTACATGTTTCGTTCATCGACATCTGCCTCCTCTCATAAACGGTTTGAAAAGCGAAGGAAAGGCAGTGCCAATCATAAATGCTTTTGATTCCTCGAATAATTCCTCGAATGCCTGAAATGGTACATACGCCATTGCGACAGGGCAGTATGGTGAAGGCATTACACATGACTGTGCAACACCATCTGCAGGTGTTATGCGTGGCTGCATCATACACTTTTTTTCAGCAGCATTAGGCATATCCTGATGTGGCGTATCGGCATTTTGATTACAGCATGGCTGTGCTGAAGCTGTATTCCGACCGTATCCGGAGCTGCTCTGCCTGTTCTGTGCCTGATTCGGACAGGTCATCATAGGCTGACGCTGCACCATGCGGTGATTGCCATTATAATAAGCCATATATGACTCCTTTTGCATATTTTATATAAATATAATATGAAGAAACCAAATATTTGTGAAAGCAGATGTTTGTTCTAATATTATGTCGAAAAATGCAATATAAGCTTGTAATATAGATACAAAAAATGGTAATATGTAACATATTAAGTGTGCTGTTTTTGACTTATGAAAAATTAAGCACAATGTATTTTGCATTTATGAAGGTATGGAGGAGCAGTATGGAAAACAAAAAATTTGACGGATTGAAGCTGTCGAATAGGACCAGTATGATAGCATACAGCATAATGAATATTATTCTTGTTGTATGTTATCTTGTTGAGGTACTCAAGAAAAGCAGAAGCATGGGATATTTTGCCGTGTTCTGTATCTTTGCACTGGTGCCTTATGTATTATGTCTGGCAATGTATTTAAAGGACAAGGGTACGAAATATTTAAAATATGCTATATCGGGCGGGTATGTAATATTTTACCTGTTTATAATTTTTACTACGGTATCGCCTGTCGCGTATGTGTATGCGTTTCTTATCGCTGTCATTCTTATCTCTTACAATGATATTAAGGTTGCGGCATGTTTTATGGGAACGGTATCGCTTGGAAATATTATCCAGGTTGCTTACAGCGCCCTGTCAGGACAGCTGGATACGTCGCAGCTAGCGGATGTTGAGATCAGGGTTGCATCGGTTCTGCTGTTTACAGGTTATCTTCTCATGGCGACTTATGTATCTAAGAAATGCAGCGATACCCAGCTTGAGCAGGTTGAGGAGGAAAAGGAGCATAATGCGGCTCTTATGGGCGAGATTCTTGAGGTGGCAGAGAAGATTACCGATGACATCAATGCTGTATCCGGCAAGGTTGATATATTAGAGACTACAGCCAATAAGACCAAGGATTCGATGGGCGAGGTGGCAGCAGAAACTAACGAGACGGTTCGCTCCATCCAGGTACAGCTTGAAAAGACAGAGCAGATTCAGGATACGATTAATAGTGTTGAAGAAGCTTCGGGAATGATTGTGGATAATGTAAATGAGACTAAGTCGGAGCTTGATTTATCAAAGAAAAATATGGATGAGCTTTTAAGATGTGTAAAGGTGTCAAATGATGCCAATGCTAATGTATCCAAGGAGCTGCTGCAGCTTCGTGAGCATACAGGTAAGATGCAGTCGATAATAGATATGATTAACAGCATTGCTTCACAGACAAGTCTTCTTGCACTTAATGCAAGCATTGAGGCGGCAAGGGCAGGGGACGCAGGCCGTGGTTTCGCAGTGGTTGCCTCTGAGATTTCCAATCTTGCCGATCAGACGCAGGGAGCTACAGGCAATATAACAGGGCTTATTGACAGTATTTCAACAGAGCTTTCGGATGTTGTAAATGTTATTGAGGATATGATAAAGGTATCCGGAAATCAGAATCACGCAGCAGATGAGACTGTTAAGAGCTTTGTGAGGATTGCACAGAAGAATGACATGGTATATGATGAGGCAGGAAGACTCAGTGAGCTTGTACGCGAGTTAAATGATGCCAACCAGACTATAGTAGAAGGAATACACACGATTTCAGGTGTGACCGAGGAGGTTACGGCTCATTCCACGGAGACTCTTAAGGTGAGTGAGGACAATAGTGCTATTACCAAGGATGTCGGAAGCACTATTACAGGACTTAAGGAGCTTGCAGAACAGTTAAAAGGACTGAAAAAATAAAAAAATGCTGGATTTTTTTGTTCAGATGTGATATGATAATCAAAGCTGTTGCAGAAGGAATTTTGCAACAGTGTGCAGGATTAGTACATCGGTAGTATATCAGCTTCCCAAGCTGAGGAGGCGGGTTCGATTCCCGTATCCTGCTCTGTAAAAAGACGCATGAAGCTTTATGGTTCGAGGCTTTATGCGTTTTTTGTTTTCCATGAAAACATTATTCTTCCGATGCCGTTTTATTCCGGAATGTATCAGTGCGTGGCATCAGGATAACCTGGATTATAATGATTTTACGTTTTGTACTTATTCTGTTCATAATTATATGCTACAATTGCCTAAAAAGCGCGTGGACATTATTGCAACTATATAAGGAAAAAATACATAGGAGATGGAGAGGGCTATGAATAACAATAATATTTTATTTTTTCTCACACCGAAGTGTGATGTGGTATATGTGTATGAGGATGCGAATATAAGGCAGGTGCTGGAGAAGATACGTTACCATAAGTACACAGCGATGCCTATTATCAGCAAGCATGGCAAATATGTGGGAACAATAACGGAGGGTGATCTGCTCTGGAAGATGGCTGATGAGAATATTTCTACCTTTGAGGAGGCGGAGGAGATACCGATTTCAGATATTCACAGGCGTGTGAACAACCGGCCGGTGAATGCCGAGGCACACATGGAAAGCCTGATTGATCTTGCAATCAAGCAGAATTTCGTGCCGGTTGTTGATGATGACAATGTTTTTATAGGAATTGTGACAAGGAAGGATATTATTCAGTATCTCTACAAAAACTATGATAAACAGGCAATGTGAAATGCGAAAGGTAAAATACGCAAGGTAAAAATGTGCGGAGCAGGCAGACGATAGAACGATTATGTATAATCGGAAATTCCGGAATAAAAAATTTTTAAATTTTTTTTTAGAAAAGTGCAACCTAATAAAAAATAAGCTGTGTATATAGGCAGGATGATAAAAACGGAGGAGGAAATGCAGGACAAGGCTATCGTGGAGCTTTTTCTGGAGCGCAATGAACGCGCAATCAGGGAAGCCTCGGAAAAATATAATCATTATTGCATGCATATTTCGATGAATATACTTGATAATATTGAGGATAGCGAGGAGTGCGTTAACGATGCACTGCTTGGGGCATGGAAATCAATACCTCCGCATCATCCGGAAAATCTGGCAGCATTTCTTGGAAAGCTGACCAGAAATGCGGCAATTAACAAGTACAATGCCAGACATGCAGATAAGAGGGCGGCAGGGGAATATGCTGTGTCCATTCATGAACTGGATGAGTGTATACCGGACATGAAGGATGTAGAGAGCCATGCTGACGCGGTTCATCTTGAACAGGTGATTGATGAATTCTTAAGAGGTCAGAAACCGGAGAATAGGAATATTTTCCTGCTCAGGTATTACTATAGCTGTCCGGTTTCCGATATCTCTAGGAGAATGGGAATCAGTGAGGGAACGATTAAGTCAACGCTGTCGAGAATCAGGCGCCGCCTCAAGGATTATCTGAAGAAGGAGGGGGTATGGTGAAGAAAGGAGAGATACTTTCGCAGGCTTTATCCGGTGTCAGCGACGATCTCTTAGACGGAGCAAGGGGGCTTTTTGAAAAGAGTGAGGACGATGTAATTAAGACACAGGAATTATTCCGCAGGAAGAAGCAGGCTGTGAGAAGAAAAATGATATATGCCATGTCAGCTGTGGCTGCGGCATGTATTTTAATTGTACTTGGAAGAGGCATTACGGTAT
>ULMV01028421.1_pt1 | contig 25666 bp, 46 predicted proteins | sample 1951751 | NCBI WGS metagenome assembly ULMV01 (sample SAMEA4835560, study PRJEB28245) | human gut metagenome | biome: gut microbiome; material: fecal sample | place: Denmark | collected 2008 | reverse complement strand
AAAAAGGACCGACCCCAAATTAGCAAGGAGGAAGAAATGCCAACAGGAAATTTAACAGAGATTTTTACAGTAAAAAATATTATAATATATTTGCTTATAATTAATTTAATAGGATTTTACATGATGTGGTCTGATAAGCGAAAAGCTCAAAAAGGAAAGTGGAGAATTCCTGAGCAAACATTGTTTATAGTTACTGCATTAGGGGGAGGAATAGGCACTATTGCTGGTATGTACACATTTCGCCACAAAACCAAAAAATTAAAATTCACAATTGGATTGCCAGCAATATTGATTCTAGAAATTGTTTTAGTGATATATTTGAAATTTGTAATGTAAAAATTAACAAGCAAGATTAAAATGCTTGCTTATTTTTTGTATGATAAACAAGTTACATAAAAATGAAAAATAAATGCAAATAAATGTAAAATAGAAATTATCAACAGGCAATTGTGAATAACGTGTGAAAAAAATATGACTGTTTTAAGTTATTCACAGAGTTATCCACATTATCCACATGGTGTGGATAAAAATAAAGAGAAAAATGTGTAAACTTGCAAGATTACATAATACAAAATGCAAAAACTGAATGAGTATTCAAAAAGCAAAAAAAGCTTGCAAAAATCTTAAGAAAATTATATAATACACATGTAAAATAAGAGTGATAGGTGAAGATATATGAATAAAACCAAAAGAAAAATATTTGAGACATCAATGAAACTATTTGCAGAAAAGGGATATGAAGCAACAAGCATAGAAGAAATTACAGCAACAGTAGGAGTTGCAAAAGGAACGCTATATTATCATTTTTCAAGCAAAGAAGAAATATTTAATTTCTTAATAGAAGAAGGAATTAAACTATTACAAAATAGTGTAGATATAAAAACAGCAAAACATAATAATTATATAGATAAAATAAAAGCAATTGTATTAATTCAAATCAAAATAGTAGCCAAATATGAAAATATAATAACAATAATATTAAGTCAATTCTGGGGAACAGAACAACGAAATAAAAAATGTCAAAATCTTGTATATGAATATATAGGACAAATTGAAAAAATAGTTCAAGAAGGAATTGAAAAAGGCGAAATTAAAAAAGGTGATACAAGAGCAATGGCAGCAGAAATATATGGATTAATATGTTCAACACTTGTGTATAAAAAAAGAGAAGGCGAAAATATGGACATAATGAAATTATATAGTGAATATGAAAATACAATAGTAAATGGACTAAGGGTAAAATAAAGAAAGGAATGAATTTTAAATGGAATCAAAATCAAGAAAAATGAAATTTGCAGATTTAAAAGATATGTTAAAACAGACAGGTGAAGTTTATGGAAATAGACCAGCATATATTTTCAAAGATAATGGAAGTATGAAAACAATTTCACACAAAGAATTCAGAGACGAAATAAATGCATTAGGAACAGTATTAATAAACATGGGATTAAAAGATAAAAGAATAGCTGTTATATCAGAAAATAGATATGAATGGGAACTTTCATATTTAGCAATTGCAGCAGGAGTAGGAGTTGTGGTTCCATTAGACAAAGCACTTCCAGATAATGAACTTGAAAGTTTAATACTTCGTTCACAAGTAGAAGCAATATTTTACTCAAGTAAATATGATACAATAATGAATACTTTAAGAGAAAAGAAAAATACTAATTTGAAATATTTTATCTCAATGGACTTGCAAGAAAATACTAATGGAATTTATTCACAAAAAGCATTGCAAGAAAAAGGTAAAAAGTTATTAGAAGAAGGAAATAAACAATATTTAGATGCCAAAATAGATGCAGATAAAATGGGAATAATGTTATTTACATCAGGAACAACAGCAATGTCAAAAGCAGTAATGTTATCACACAAAAACTTAGTAACAAATGTAATGGATATTATTCAAAGATTTGACTTAACAGAAGAAGATAGATTTTTATCATTTTTACCATTACACCATGTATTTGAATGTACAGTAGGATTTTTATATCCAGTATCAATTGGTGGTTCTATTGCATTCTGTGAAGGTGTAAAACATATGGCAGATAACATCAAAGAATTTGACATTACAGCAATGATATCAGTCCCAGCAGTATTTGATATTATTTACAGAAAAGTAATGAAAACAATTGAGAAAAAAGGAAAAATGGCAACATTGGAAAAAGGAAAGAAAATATCAAATGTGCTATTAAAAGTAAAAATCGATTTAAGAAAACAATTATTTAAAGAAGTACATGAAAGTTTAGGACCAAAACTAAAATTAGTTGTAACAGGAGGAGCTGCATTAGACCCTGAAACAGAAAAAGGATTTAATGATTTAGGATTTGATGTAGAGCAAGGATATGGATTAACAGAAACAGCACCAGTAATTGCAGCAGAAACTCCAAAATGCAGAAGATTAGGTTCTATTGGAAAGAAATTTCCAAGTGTAGAAGTAAAAATAGATGATCCAGATGAAGAAGGAATAGGAGAACTAATGGCAAAAGGACCATCAATAATGCTTGGATATTATGAAAATGAAGAAGCAACAAAATCAGCATTAGAACCAGATGGATGGTTCCATACAGGGGATTTGGCTAGAATAGACAAAGATGGATTTATCTATATAGCAGGAAGAAAAAAGAGTGTTATCGTATTAAATAATGGTAAAAATGTATTTCCAGAAGAAATAGAAACATTGTTAAATAAAGTAGAAGGTATAAAAGAAACATTCGTATACGAGAAAAAAGAAGATGACGGAGATGTTAAAGTTTGTGTGGAAATCGTATATGATAAAGAAATGATAAAGGATTTATATCATATAGAAGACGAAGAAAAAATAAAAGAATTTTTATGGAAAAAAGTAAAAGAAGTAAATAAATTAATGCCAAAATATAAATATGTTAGAGAAATGATTGTAACAGAAGAACCTCTAATAAAAACAACAACATTAAAAATTAAGAGATATGAGGAATTAAAAAAAGTATTAGGTAAATAATAAATACAAGTATATTACTATATTGTAATATACTTGTAATATTTTTGTAACATAAATGTAATGAAAAAATGCCGCTAAAATACTTGTTGTTTTAAATAACTTGATGTATAATAAAATAGAATTTAATTATGACTACATAGGAAAAGGAGGAATTTACATGTCTAGAAGAAAATCAGGCATAGTGAATGTAAGAATGGTTATCACTGAAGAAAAAATATTATCAAATATAGATAAAGTTCAAAAATTAATAAATCCGAATAGTAAAAAGCAAATAGTTCAATTAGAAGATGACACATATTTTAAAGATTTAATTGAATCTATAAAGGCTTATTTAATAGAATATCCAAAGAAAAAGAACTTCCCAGTAAGTGTATATAAAGCTTCATACGGATTGGTTGAATATGCAACAACTCAATTTGAAGAAAATACTAAAAAAGTTGAAGAATTAATAAGACAAAGAGAAGAAAACATTACTTTGGCAGGAAAATTAAAAGAACTTATTGAAGCAGTTGAATCAAGAGAAAAAGGTTGGAAAGAAAAGGTTCAAAATGCACAAGGAGACTTTTCTGAAGATGTAATAGAAACATTGAATTTAGTTGGAAAAGATAGATCTAGAAAAAGCCAAAATTATCAAGATGCCTTAAAATTATTGAATGCAAGAGTAAATAACCTAGAAACAAATTTGCATATTGAAATAGATATGGAAAGAACAGAAGATAGATCAAAAGCATTGAGCTATATAGGAATAGAAATTGCAGAAGCTTTAAAGGGAATACCAAAGCCTGCTGATGTTGTATTTGAAGAAGCAACTGAAGAAGTTGAAGAACCAGTGGCAGAAAAAATTGTAGAGGAAGTTAAGACAGTTGAGCCAGAGGTTAAGAAAGCTAAGAAGGTAGAAAAAAAGGCAAAAGAAAATGTTCAAGAAATTAAAGAAGAAGTAGAACTTGAAAAAGAGAAAGTTAAATCTCAAATTGTGGCAGCTGTAGATGCAACTGAAGAAAGTTCAGAAGAGCAAAAAATTCAGGAATATCAAGAATCAGTTACTGTACAAAAGAAACCATCATTATGGCAAAGATTTAAAAATAGTAAACTTGCCAAAGCAGTATCTTATGTATTTAAAATTAGAATTAGAATTGAGTTACCAAATGCTTTACCAGAAGGTAGAGGGGAAAATGAATAAATTTTCAAGAGTGAGTTAGTTGAGCTAGCTCACTTTTAAAAAATATTTAAAAATTTACGACAAATTCCTTAAAAAAACTTGACAAATTCAAGAAATCATATTAAAATATTTAATGTGCTCACAAATGAGCTACAAGATGGTGGATGTAGCGTAGTTGGTTAACGCGCCAGTTTGTGGCACTGGAGACCGTGGGTTCGAGTCCCATCTTCCACCCCATAACAATTTAATATTGGGCTGTAGCCAAGCGGTAAGGCATTAGACTTTGACTCTAACATGCGCTAGTTCGAATCTAGCCAGCCCAACCAAAAAACGAGATTTTTAAAAGTCTCGTTTTTTTATTATGCATATTAAAGATTTTCGTTGCAAAATGAACAAAAATCTGTTAATATATAGTAATAGGAAAGAGAGGTGGCATTATGCCAAAAGTAATAGTAATAGGGGGCGGTCCTGCTGGAATGATGGCTGCAATAACTTCAGCAGAGAATGGAAATGATGTAACAATAATAGAAAAAATGCCATCATTTGGAAAAAAATTATTAATAACAGGAAAAGGTAGATGTAATATTACAAGTTCATTATATATGAGTGAATTTATAAAAAATACACCAGGAAACGGAAAATTTTTGTACAGTGCTTTTCAAAATTATACGAACAAAGATATTATAGAGTTCTTAAAAAGTGAAGGACTTGAAGTAAAAGAAGAAAGAGGAAACAGAATATTTCCTGTTACAGATAGGTCAATTGATGTATTAGAATGCTTTAAAAGAAGAATTAGCGAATTAAATATAAAATGTCTATTAAATACAAGAGTTGAAAAAATATTAATAAAAAACAATGAAATATTAGGAGTAAGAACTAACAAAGAGATAATTCAAACAGAAAAAATAATATTGGCAACAGGTGGAAAAAGTTATCCATTAACAGGTTCAACAGGAGATGGATACATGATGGCTAAAGATTTAGGACATACAATAGTTCCAATAAAACCATCATTAGTGCCATTAGAAGTATATGAAAAAGATGAATGTAAAATGTTGCAAGGACTAAGTCTTAGAAATATCGGAATAAAAATCGTAGATACAGATAGAAAAAAGGAAATTTATAATGACTTTGGAGAAATGGTGTTTACACATTTTGGAATATCAGGACCAATTATACTAAGTAGTTCAGCTCATTTAGCAAAATACAAAGATATTGAATATTTAATGAAAAATAAATATATCAAAATTATTATAGATTTAAAACCAGCACTTACAGAAGAACAATTAGATGATAGAATTTTAAGAGATTTTAAGGAATTTAAGAACAAACAATTTAAGCATAGCCTAGATAAATTATTACCACAAAAAATGATTCCTCTAATTATAGAATTGTCTGGAATAGATGAGAATAAGAGAGTAAATGAAGTGACAAAAGAAGAGAGAAAAACATTAATCCAATTATTAAAAAATTTCACTATTACAATAAAACAATTTAGACCAGTAGAAGAAGCAATAATTACATGTGGTGGAATTAATACAAAAGAAATTAATCCTAAAACGATGGAATCTAAAATAATAAAAGGATTATATTTTGCAGGAGAAATAATAGATGTAGATGCATATACAGGAGGATTTAATTTACAAATAGCATATTCTACTGGATATACTGCAGGAGCAAGTATCTCAGAAGATTAAAAGGAGAATTATGGAAGAATTTACAACTATATTAAATGATGAAATAGCAGAGATTGTTGAGAAAAAATCAAGATTTATTGCAAATATTTATCATGTAGAAAATGTTGAAGAAGCAGAAGAAAAGATAAAGAGCACAAAGAAAAAATACTATGATGCCAAACACAATTGTATAGCTTATAGAGTTATAGAAAATGGAAAAGTTGTTGAAAAAGCTGGTGATGATGGAGAACCTTCTGGAACTGCAGGTAGTCCAATGTTAAATATCTTGCAAAAAAATAATTTATGCAATTTAGTAGTTGTTGTGACTAGATACTTTGGTGGAATTTTACTTGGAACAGGAGGTTTAGTGAGGGCATATTCTGATGCTACTCAAATGGCAATAGCTAAAAGTGTAAAAGTTCAAAAAGTAAAAGGGATAGAAATAAAAGTAGAATTAGAGTATTCTAATTTAGAGATTTTCAAATATTATTGTAAAAATAAAGAAATAAATATCGTAAAGTTAGAGTATGGTGAAAATATAATGGCAAATCTTGAAATGGAGGAGAATATAAAAAATACTTTTTTAAGAGATATCGAAGCAAAAGCACTCAATATAAAGAATTATAAGATTATGAAAATGAAATATATATCGAAATTTGTAGAAAAAAGTAACTAACATGGAAAAAGTTTCCAAAAAAACTATTGCAAATTCCTTTCTGATGTATTATAATCAAAATTGTAAAAAATTTACAGTAGAAAAAATTAGGAGGAAAAAAGCATGAGAGAAAAAATCACAGTTTTAATTGCAGATGACAATCAAGAATTTAGCATGACATTAGCTACATATCTAAAGAATCAAGATGATATGGTTGTAGTAGGAAGGGCAAATGATGGTAATGAAGCCTTAGATATGATACCTAATTTAATGCCAGACGTAGTACTACTTGATGTAATAATGCCACATCTAGATGGAATAGGAGTTTTAGAAAAATTAAATATGATAAAATTGAGTAAAAAGCCGATCTGCATAATGTTATCAGCAGTAGGACAAGACAAAATTACAAGAAGAGCAGTTGAATTAGGAGCAGAATATTATGTTGTAAAACCATTTGATATAGACTTATTGATTTCAAGAATTAGAGAGTTTAAAAATTATAAACCAATTCCAAGCAATAATTTTATTTCAAGAGAAAATTCAATGGCAAGACAACAATATATAGAGATATCAAGCGGACAAGAGAAGAATGAAGGAAATTTGGAAGCTTTAGTTACAAATATTATTCATGAAGTTGGAGTACCAGCACATATAAAAGGATATCAATATTTACGTGAGGCAATTATCATGGTTGTTAATGATATTGATGTGATTAACCAAATTACTAAAAGTTTATATCCTAAAATTGCTGATAAATTTGATACAACACCAAGCCGTGTAGAAAGAGCAATTCGTCATGCAATTGAAGTTGCTTGGGGAAGAGGACAACAAGATGTTGTTGAAAATATATTTGGCTATACAATTTCAGCAGCTAAAGGAAAGCCAACTAACTCAGAATTTATAGCGATGATTGCGGATAAATTAAGACTTGAATTAAAGAGTGCATAGATATATAAATATCTCACTATGTTTATTTAAAATAATAAATGTAGTGAGTTTTTTTTGTGTATTCGTCAAATATAAAATTTTATTAGGATAATTACTAAACTAGGTGACAAAATTATGGAAAAGATGTAGAATATAGTCGAATAATAAAATAAAAGAGGAAAAAATGAAGAAAACATTTATATTAATAATAGTAATATTGATATTAGGACTAGTAGGAGAAGGAATAAAACTAGCGGATAAAAATTTAAAATTAGAATTAATAGGAGATAGTGAGGTACAAGTAGAAGTAAACAGTGAATACAATGATTCTGGAGCAGAAGCAAGATTTTTTAACAAAGATATGACATCTAAAATAAAAAGAACAGGAAAAGTAGATACTAGTAAATTGGGAGAATATGAGATAAAATATGAATTTCAAGATAGAGAAGTCATAAGAAAGGTAATAGTAAAAGACACTCAAAAACCAGAAATAACATTAAAAGGTAGTGAAAGTGTTACAATTCCATATGATACGAAATATCAAGAAGATGGATATACTGCAACAGATAATTATGATGGAGATATTACGCAAAATGTTGAAATATCAGGAGAAACGGTAAATGATATAACTAAAAAAATTATATATACAGTAAAAGATTCATCTGGAAATGAAACAACCAAAGAACGTATAATAATAACAGAACCTAAAAAAGAGGAACAGCAAATAGTTGAACCTTCAACAAGTACTAATGATGGAAAAAGTGTAATATATCTAACATTTGATGATGGACCAAGTCGAAGTATTACACCACATATTTTAGATATATTAAAAGAAGAAAATGTAAAAGCAACATTTTTTGTAATTAATTTTGATTCAAATGAAGAGTATCTTATAAAAAGAATTGTAAATGAAGGACATTCTATTGGAATACATGGATATTCACACAATTATAAAGAAATATATAAATCAGTAGATGGATATATGGATAATGTGAAAAAATTGCAAAGCAAAATAAAAAATCTTACAGGTATAACAACAACAATAACAAGGTTTCCGGGTGGGAGTTCAAACACAGTAAGTAGATTTAATCCAGGTGTAATGACGAGATTGACGAAAGAGGTTCTTAATCAAGGATTTAAATACTATGATTGGAATGTTGGATCAGGTGATTCTGGTGGTGCCAAGACAAAAGAACAGGTATACAATAATGTAACAAAAGGATTGAAAAAAGGCAGAAGAAATGTAGTATTAATGCACGATTTTTCAGCCAATAAAAAGACATTAAATGCATTAAAAGATATTATAGAATATGGCAAGAAAAAAGGATATTCTTTTGATAGAATTACTGAAAAAACACCAATGGTAACACAAAGAGTACAAAATTAATTTGAATGAAATTTATCTTATAAAGATAGCATATTAGCAAGTGAAATTACATTAGTAATATTACTTAATTTTATGTCTGCCATCCTGTTTGCACCTCTTTATTATCATTATATGTTATACTTGAAAAATAGTGAAAACTATGATAATATACATTCGAAAGGAAAGATACAAATGAAGGAAAATAGAATACTAATGCAATACTTTGAATGGTATTTGAAACCAGAAGATAAGTTATGGCAACAGGTATCAAGAGAAGCTGGAAAATTAAAAGAAATAGGTATAACAGATGTATGGTTACCACCGGCATACAAAGGTGCTGGAGGAAAATTTGATGCAGGTTATTCAGCCTATGATTTATATGATTTGGGAGAATTTGACCAAAAGGGTAGTATAGAAACAAAATATGGTACAAAAGATGAATATATACAAGCAATAAAAGATTTACATGAAAATAATATTAAAGTATATGCAGATATTGTGTTAAACCACAAAATAGGAGCAGATGAAGCAGAAACAGTATATGCAAGTGAGGAAGAGTGCACAGATAGAACAAAAGATACAACATTGCCTAAAAAAATTACAGCATGGACTAAGTATAATTTTACTGCTAGAAATAATAAATATTCTGATTTTAAGTGGAACTATAAGCATTTTAATGGAACAGATTGGGACGAAAGTGGAAGAAAGAATGGAATCTTTAGGTTTAGCGGAAAACATTGGGACCAAAATGTAGACCAAGAAAATGGAAATTATGATTATTTAATGGGAGCAGATATAGATTTTAACAATCCAATTGTTGTAGAAGAATTAGAAAAATGGGGAAAATGGTATTTAGAGCTTACAGGAGTTGATTCTTTTAGGTTAGATGCAGTAAAACATATCAAATCTGATTTTATTGCAGAGTTCATCAGAAAAATGAAAGAAGCAAGACCAGATTTGAAATGTGTTGGAGAATATTGGAATAGAAATTTAGACACATTAAAATGGTATATAGATAAAACCAATTCAACGATTCCATTATTTGATGTTCCATTACATTATAATTTATATGAAGCTGCAAATTCTCATGGAAATTATGATATGGGAAGAATATTTGAAAATACATTAGTAAAAGAAATGCCAAGTTTAGCAGTAACATTTGTAGATAATCATGATACAGAGCCTGGTCAAGCATTATTTTCTTGGATTCCAGACTGGTTTAAGCCATTAGCATATGCACTTATCTTATTAAGAAAAGATGGTTTGCCATGTATATTTTATGGAGATTATTATGGAATTCCATCACAAAATATTGAAGGCAAAAAAGATATGTTAGAAAATATGGTGAGACTAAGAAAAAATTATGCTTATGGGGAGCAAAAAGATTATTTTGATCATCATGATATTATAGCATTTGTAAGAACAGGTGATGATGAACATGAAAATTCAGGGCTTGTTGCAATTATGAGTGATGGACCTGGAGGAGGAAAGACAATAAATGTTGGACCTAGACTTACTGATTCAGTATTTTATGATTATACAGGACATGTAAAAGAGACTGTATATGTAGATAAAGATGGAAATGGAATTTTCTATTGTGATGGTGGAAGTGTTTCAGTTTGGGTTAAAAAGTAAGATTATAAAAAAGAAGTAGGATTCTATGGTAAAACTTTAACAATTTTGCCAGGAACTCCTACTATTGTTACATTTGAAGGAACATTTTTTAGGATAACAGCATTTGCACCGATTTTTACATTATCTCCTATAATAATATTTCCAAGAATTTTAGCACCAGAACCAATAAAAACATTGTTACCAATAGTTGGATGTCTTTTGCCTTTTTCTTTGCCAGTCCCGCCTAGAGTTACGCCATGAAAGAGTGTTACATTATTTCCAATTATTGCAGTTTCTCCTATAACTACGCCTGTACCGTGGTCAATAAATAATCCTTTTCCTATTGTTGCACCTGGATGAATTTCAATTCCAGTTTTTCTTTTGGCTTTTTCACTTATATATCTTGCTATTAGAAAATGTTTTTTTATATAGAAATAATGTGAGATTTTATAATATAGTAAAGCCTTGAAAGTGGGGCATAGCATAGCTTCTAGCGAATTGTTTATCGATGGGTCTCTTGATTTTATTAATTCAATTTGTTCTTTTATATAATTCATAATATTTCTCCTGATTTATTATATGAATTATTGCTTTGTATTGACAATTAAATTTTATTTATTTATAATGTGTATATGCGGGTGTAGTTTAGTGGTAGAATCCCATGCTTCCGACCTGGTGGCCCGAGTTCGATTCTCGGTACCCGCTCCAATGGAAAATAAAGAGGTACAGCATTTTACTGTATCTCTTTATTTTATGCTTTGGCGTAATTTTAGCGTAAATGATAGTAAAAAATTAAAACAAGTTATCTAATTTTTGACTTGCTTTTTTATCTTCTTCTGAAACTGCATGTAAATAATATGCAGAAGCTGTAGCTGGTAAATGTCCCAATCTATTAGCTATTGTTACAATATCTACACCTTTTGAAGCTAATATACTTCCATTTGTATGTCTTAAATCATGTAAAGTAATGGGTTTTAAATTGTGGCTTTTTATAAATTTTCTCCACATTTTTGTGTAGGTAGTGGGGCAGTAATTAAATACTAGCTCGTTTTGTGGTTGATTATTGTAAATTTCTTTTAACTTATCAACTAATACTTGTGGTATTACAAATTGTCTAGTTCTTTTGTTTTTAGTTTCTTTTAATTTAGTTCCATTTTGTTTTATAATTTTATTTTGAATAATATGCATAATATTATTATCAAAATCAATATCTTGCCATCTAAGTCCTAAAACTTCGCCACGCCTTGCACCAGTATAGAACGAAACATATACCATAGTTTTAAAAGGTTCTTCTTCATTTTGTAAAGCTTCAAATAATAATTTTATTTCTTCATTGTTGTATATTTCTTGCTCTTTTTTTGGCTTATTGTAGTTTTTGGGTATAGTTACATATTTAGCAACATTTTCATGAAGATAATCCCATTGAATTGCTTTCTCTAAAATCGATGAAATTAGTTTTATATAGTTTTTTATTGTCTTAGATGACAAATTATATTCATTCAACAATTTATTGGCAAAATCTTGAACGTGAAGCCTTTTTAGTTTAGACAATTTGTATTTACCAAGTTCAGGTAAGATATATTTATTTAATTGATAGACATAATTTATAACAGTAGTATCAGATAAGTTATTTTTTGCGTATTTATCTATGAACATTTGAGAAAATTCCGTAAAAGTCATAGAATTTTGCCTTGAATAATTACCTTTTTCAACTTCTGCTACAAATAAAGCTAGTTTTCTGTTAGCTTCGCTTGGAGAAGAGGCATTTACGTATTGACTGTATCTTTCATTTTCGTACATATATTCTAATCTCCAACGATTTTTTCCTGTTTCTCTTTTTGTTCCTGCCATATTGAAACCTCCTTATAAAACAAGATAAGTATTGCTACTTATCTTTAGTATTATTTATTAATTTCCATTTTACCTACGTATTTTCCTAAAATCTTAATCGGTGTATTTTTATCATATACTTGTGTTTTAAAACTGTCATCATTTGATTGAGGTTCCAATATAATCATATCACCTTGTCTAGTAAATTTCTTTAACGTAGCATCATATCCATTTACTAAAACTACAGCAATTTCTCCATCGTCGACCATATCTTGTTTATGAATTAATGCAAAAGCACCATTTCTAACAACTTTATTCATACTTTCACCATTTACACGTAAGAAAAAGTGTTCCTCGGGATTTACTATTCCCATTAAATCTGGATCAAGTGGCAATCTTCCTTCGATACATTCTTCAGCCCAATTAGGTTGTCCAGCACTGATTTGACCATAAACAGGGCACATGTAAAATTTTTTATCTGATTCATCTATATTAGAAGTATTATTTCTTGCATCTGATTTGCCTAAAAGATAATCTGTTGAAACTCCAAAATATTCTGATAATTTTAAAATTGTGTCTGGATTCATATCTCTTTTTTCAGTTTCATAGTTAGATATTGTTTGTATAGTAACATTTAAAAATTTGGCAATCTTTTCCAAACTTTCTCCTTTTTCATTTCTTAAAAATCTTAATCTATTCATATAATCATTTCCTTTACATAATACATTTTTATTATACAACAAATTGTTTAACTTGTAAACATATTGTAAATTTTTTTCCTTAGAGTGTCAAGTGTTTTAAACAGAATGTAAAAATATTTTTAAAAAAGTATTGACAATCAACAAATTGTTTAATATAATAAGTTCAACAATTTGTTGAGGAGGTGCGAAATGAAAAAAAAGACATTAAAAGATTTAAGAGAAAATAAGAAGTTAACTCAAGAACAGGCATCAAAGATATTGCTTATAACAAAAGAATATTTATCAATGCTTGAAAATGGAAGTAGAAATCCTAGTGACGCTTTGAAAGAAAAAATGGCAAAATTATATGAATGTAGTATTGCAGATATTTTTTTAACAATTAATTCAACAAAACGTTTAGTAAAATAACCACGAACCGATACAAAGAGAGGAAGTGAAGAGATGGAGGAAAATAAATTAAACAAAGTAGAAATAATCAGAAAAAACAAAAAGACTAGCATAAAGATTAACGATCAAGAAATAAATTTTGTTGGGAAATATGCAATAACTCAAGACATTGATGTTGGGAATGGAATACCAATATTTGAAATAAAAATGGCTATAGATGAAAAAACTTCAAGTATAACCATTTAGAAGTTTAAGTTAAGGTTTAAATTTTGCGATAAAGTCAGTAATTTCAATTAGACCATTTTTAAAGCGATTTTCCATATAAACAATAGCTTCTGAGCGTAATAATACTTCTCCTGTAATCCAAGCTTCAATAAGAGAATTTTTCTTTAGCTCAGAAATTTCAAAATCAATATCTTGGTTTCCAAAAAGTTGAGATATTGAAGTTGTATCAAAAATTAATGCATTTGATTTTGAAATATTATTTTTTATACGAGAAAGATATTCTTTATATAACTGACATAAAACCTTATCAGTAGACTTAGTTAATATTACATTAGGCAATATAATCACCACCTTTCGCCAGAATTATATCAGGTGGAAATAAAAAAGTAAAGGAGATGAGAAAATGCAATGGTTAACATTAGAAGAAACAAAACAACGTTTTAGAGTAAAAGATAATAGAACAATAATAAATTTTACAAAGCAAGGTTTAAAATTCATAAAATTAGGAACACAGTACAGATTTGACTTAAAGGATATAGAAGAATTTGAGCAAAAATTAAAAAAAGAACAGCAAGAAAAAATAATTGAAATCTATCCAATTAAAACAAAAAGAAAATGTCATACGGTAGATATCGACTATGAAAAAAGAAAAATAAACTTAACTCAAAATAGAGTAGTAATTTAAGGAGGAAAAACAAATGAAAAACATTATTAAAGGATTGATATTTTGGATAATAGCATTAGCATTTATATTTGTAATGTTTACAACAGCAGAAGCATTATCAAAAGTAATAACAATGAGTATGATAATGAATTTAGTTTATGTATTGCTAGTAATTAGCGTTGTATACATATTAAAAAATATCTAAGAAAGGAAGTGAAAAATATGTTTAACAGAAAACAAAAAGAAATTGATAGTTTAAATGCAAGATGTGTTGAATTAGCAAGAATGGTAAGAAACTTAAAAAACGAAAATGCAGATTTAAGAAGTGAAATAGACGAAAAAGAAGACACAATCAAACTAGTAAATAAGTTAATGACAAGTAATCAATATGATAATAATCAAGTAATTAGAAATAAAATAATAGAGCTAACAAGCGACTACCAATCAATTTGTTAACTCCTCAAAAATATTTATATAAATACTCTCTTTGAATATTATAACACATTTTTTCAAAGAGAGCAAGGAAAGGAATGGAAAATGGAAAAAACGACAGGAATTTCAAGACATGTTGATGAACTTGGTAGAGTTGTAATACCAAAAGAGCTAAGAAGAAATCTAGGAATTGAAGAAGGAGACTTGATGGAAATTAGCTTAAAAGGACAAGATGTTATTTTAAAAAAGGTAAGCCAAAAATGTTGCACAGCCTGTGGACAAGCAGTGGATTTGAAAGATAGATTTTGCAGAAATTGTGGAAAGGAACAATAAAAATGGATGATGATGGAGACATATTCGCATTAATAAATGAAGAGTGCGAAATAAATGATAAATGGGAGGAAGAAAGATGCAGGAACTAATAGTTGTAAAACAATTACCTCAAATAGAGGAACATTTAAAGGAATTATCAGCAGAAATTGATAAAAAGGTAGAAAATGCAAAGAGTTTAGTTTGCACAGATGAAAATGTAAAAGCAATAAAACAAGTGAGAGCTGATCTAAACAAAGAATTTAAAGAAGTTGAACAACAAAGAAAAGTTGTAAAAGAACAAATATTAGCACCATATATGCAATTTGAAGAAATATATAAAACATACATATCAGATAAATATAAAAGTGCAGATAATGATTTAAAAACAAAAATAGATTTAACGGAAAATGAATTGAAAGCCAAGAAAGAGCAAGAAATAAAAGACTACTTTGAAGAATATAAAACAGTAAATAATATTGATTTTATTACATATGGACAAGCAAGAATAAATGTAACATTATCAGCAAGTATGAAAAGCTTAAAAGAGCAAGCAAAACAATTTATAGACAAAATAGTAGATGATTTAAAGTTAATTGAAACACAAGAACATAAAGCAGAAATACTAGTTGAATACAAACAAATATTAAATGTAAGTAATGCAATAACAAGTGTAACAAACAAATTTAAAGCTATTGAAGAAGAAAAGAAAAAAATAGAACAAGAAAAAGAACTTCAAAAATTTATTTTGAATACTGCAAAAGAGTCAGACAAATATAGTGAACAAACAATATTAAATGCACCAGTAATAGAGGAAAAAACAGAAGAAATTTTAACATTAAAATTCACAGTAAGAGGAACAAGAACAAAGTTAAAAGGATTAAAACAATTTTTAGAAAGTGGAGGTTACGATTATGAATAATGAAGTACAGAAAAATAATGAATTAATGGTCAAATTTGATATTGATGGAAATGAAATAAAACTAACACCAAGTATAGTACAAGAATATATAGTAGGAACAGATGCAAAAATAACAAATCAAGAATTTAAACTATTTACAGAACTTTGTAAAGTTAGAAAATTAAATCCGTTTTTGAGAGAAGCATATTTAATTAAATATAAAGCAGGAGTACCTGCACAATTAGTTGTTGGAAAAGATGCAATATTAAAAAGAGCAGTATTAAATTCAAATTATGATGGAATGGAAAGTGGAATCATAGTTCAAAAAGATGATGGAACAGTAGAAGAAAGACAAGGAACATTTAGATTAGGAAATGAACAACTTGTAGGTGGTTGGGCTAGAGTATTTAGAAAAGACTGGACACATCCTACATATTCAAGTGTAAGTTTTAATGAAGTAGCACAAAAAACAGGACAAGGACAATTAAATTCAAACTGGGGAAGTAAAGGAGCAACAATGGTTGAGAAAGTTGCAAAAGTAAGAGCATTAAGAGAAACATTTGTTGAAGATTTAGCAGGAATGTATGAAGCTGAAGAAATGCAACAAGAAATTCCTCAACAAGAACCAATTGAAGTACAAGCAGAAACAGAAGAGCAATCAGAAACAACCACAAAAGAGGTATCAATGAATGACATATAAAATTATATCAAGCTGCAGTACAGGAAATGCAACAATAATAAGAGACATAATTTTGATTGATTGTGGAGTTACCTTTAAGAAATTAGAGAAGTATTATAAGAAATTAAAAATAGTACTTCTCACTCACATACATTCAGATCATTTTAAGAAAGAAACAATAAAAAAATTAGCTCAGGAAAGACCTACTTTAAGATTTGCATGTTGTGAATGGTTGCTAAAACCTCTTTTAGAATGTGGTGTTGAAAGAAAAAACATAGATATACTTGAAATTGGCACGAAATACGATTATAAGTTGTTTAAAATTGTACCAATTAAATTATATCATGACGTACCACAATGTGGCTATAGGGTACTGTTTGACGATTATAAAGTAATATATATGACAGACACAAAAACAGTTGAAGGAATAAGTGCTAAAAATTATGATTTATATCTTATTGAAGGCAATTATGATGAAGATGAGATAGAAGAAAGGATAAAAGAAAAACAACAAGACTGTAAATATGTTTACGAATTTAGAGCAAAAGATAGCCATTTGAGTAAGCAACAAGCAAGTGAATTTTTATTAAATAACATGGGAGAAAATTCAGAATATGTATTTATGCATCAACATGTAGAAAGGTAAAAACGTGGTAGGAACAAGTAATAAAATAATAACTTATTTATTAGAACAAGCAAAAGACAAAGAATTTGAATTAAAAGAATATAAACCTAAAAGAAGCCTAGATAGTAATGCATATTGTTGGGTTCTGCTAGGAAAATTACAAGATAAATTGCGTATTCCAAAAGAAGAAATATACAGAGATCTAATAAGAAACATTGGAAGTTATGAAGTAATACCAGTCAAAAATGAAGCAGTTGAAAGATTTAGACAAGCTTGGAGTAAAAATGGACTGGGTTGGATAACAGAAACAACGAAAAGCAAATTAGAACGGTTTTACAAATGTAATTACATATTATGGGTCAAGTGTTTATAACACAGCTGAAATGGCCAAATTAATTGAATTATTAGTACAAGAATGCAAGCAGTTAGATATAGAAACAAAATCAGATGCAGAAATAAATAGTTTATTAGAAAGCTGGGATAAAAAATGATAGTAACTGATTTAAGTAAAAGTTTTCACCCAGTACCAAAAGAGAGTTGCCGAAAAAGTAGCCGAAATCGGTCGAATAAAACAAAAAAGTAATAAGTTAGCGAAATTAGAAAGAAATAGGTTTAGCATAATAACAAAAGATTTAGAACATTGTTATATATGCTCTAAAAAAGGAATTAAAGATATTCAAAAAGACGATTTACATGAATTGTTAGAAGGAAAAAATAGGCAAGTCAGTATGAAATATGGATTAGTAATACCAATTTGCAGAAAATGTCACAATTTAGTGACAAATGATAAAACTTTGCAGGATAAATTGCATAAAGTTGCACAAAAAGAGTTCGAAAAATACTATAAAACAGAGAACTTTATACAAATATTTGGACAAAGTTATTTATAAAAAATATTAGGAGGAACAAGAAATGAATAATAATTTTAAAATATTAATTGAATCAGAAGAAGATGGAGCAAAAATCGAAATAAAAGGAACAAAACCAAATTTAATGTCAGCATTAGCAAATTTAGTGTCAAATATGTTAGAGAAAACAAACTTATCAAAAGAAGAAATAAGCTATGCAGTGAAAGTTGGATTAATGTCAGATGAGGAGCTTGAAAAAGAAAAAAATCGAAATACAGAAGAGCTAAAAACAAAAGTAGAAAAACTAATTAAACAAATATTTGATTAAAAGCAACGGGGATAAGACATAAGTTTTATCCCTAATTTTGTACGAAAAAAGATTAAGGCAAACAAAGGAGGTAAAAAGTTGTGGCGAGAAAGAGAATGATAGATCCTAGTATATGGCAAAGTGAAGATTTTAGTAAGTTATCAACACTAGCTAAATTGGTTTTTATAGGTCTATTCTCTCTTGCAGATGACGAAGGAAGAGGAAGATGTAATCCAGTATATCTAAAGTCTACATTATTCCCTTACGAGGAAGGTATAAGAAGTACCGACATAGATAAAACCTTATCTGAGATAAGCTCTAATATGTCCGTAATCTTTTACTCTTGTGACGGAAGCAATTATTATAGCCTTTACAACTGGAATGTTTGGCAAAAGATAGATAAACCTAGTCCAAGTAAGATAGTAGAATATGACGAAAAAACAATGCAAAGAATATTCGGCGACGATTCGACGAACGTTCGACGAACGGTTACTCCTAATAAGAATAAAAAAGAAAAAGAAATAAAAGGAAAAGAAGAAAAGAAATTCGTTCCTCCTTCTCTTGAAGAGATTCAAAAATATATTCAAGGAAAGCAGCTTAAAGTAGATGCGGAACAGTTTTATAACTATTTTACAGAAGGAAATTGGATAGATTCAAACGGAAATCAAGTGAAGAATTGGAAACAAAAAGTTTTAACATGGAATGGATATTCAAAAAAAAATAAAACAAGAGAAAAAAACAGTTTTGATGAAAGAAAGTATGAAAGTTTAGATTTTTTATATCAAAATTTAAACTAAAGGAGAGTGAAACAAATGAATGAAATGAGTGAAGAAACAAGAAGAGAAGCAAACGAAAAAGTAGATAAAACCAAAAGAGAAATACAAGTATTGCAAATATTAAGTGAATATAAAGAACTAACAGCAAAGCAAATAGCGAGGTATATGGCATACAGAAATTATACAAAAGAGATAGATTACAACCATGCAAGGCCAAGATTGACATCACTATTAGAAAAAAGACAAGTATGTATAGTGGGCAAGGAATTAGACACTGAAACACATTGCAAGGAAGTAATATATCAAATAACAGAATTGGGAAAAGAGAGGTTAAACAATGTTTAAAGTAATATTAATAATTTTATTATGTGTTTGTGTCTTTGAAGCAGGAGTGATGCAAGGAGAGAAAGATACACTAGAAAGGGTTATGGATTATATAAAGAAAGCAAAGAATTGGGATGAATTTATGGAAAAGATTTCTGTTGAGTTCAATCAATACAATTTCAAGGAGTAGAAAATGATATATAAATATCCGCAGTTAAGTGGAATATGTAAAGAAGCACTAGAAAACAATTTGTGTTATGGATGCTCAAAATTGGAATTAGAACGGATTTAAAGGACAAGCAAAATGTGATCTAGTTCAAAGTAAGAAAAATATAGATTTAGGAGAGCAAATGAAAATATGAATAAAGTTGAAATACCTTTTAGATTGCCTAGTCTAAATAATTACATAAATGAGTGTAGAAAAAATAAATATGCTGGAGCCAATATGAAGAAAACAGTAGACAGAGATATTGAATACTATATAAATCAACTACCGAAGTATAGCAAACCGATTAAAATTCATTTTACATGGGTGGAAGAAAATAAAAGAAGAGACTTAGATAATGTATGTTTTGCAAAGAAATTTATATTAGATTCAATGGTTAAGGCTGGCAAATTAAAAGATGATAATAGAAACTATGTTGTAGGCTTTGAAGATAGTTTTGAATATGACAAAGAAAGTAAAGTTATATTGGAGGTAGAAGAAATATGAGTGATTTAACAGATGAAGAGATAATTGCGACAAGAAGATTACACGGATTAAATGATGATCTATTTAAGATAGAGAAAAAAATAAACAAACAAGAAAAAGAATTAAATGATTTAGATGAGTTTGCAGACTTGTTGAGACCAGAACAGAGATATTATACAAACATAATTAAAAAGTTAGTAGAAAATGCTAGAAATGGAGGTAAACAATGATAATAGTAAGTCAAGGAAAAGATGAATTAGTGAATTTTGACAGAATAGAAAGCATATGGATAGATGTAGAAGAAGGTAGAGTTACAATTGAGGCAACAGCTGATACAAATTCTACATTAGGAACATACTCAACAGAAGAAAGAGCAAAAGAAGTTTTACAAGGAATTATTAATGCTTATGAAAAAGCAGGAAATATAGCTTTTGAAACTAGTGAAGATGAAAGATTAATGAGATTAAAACATAATTCAAGTGTATTTGAAATGCCAGAAAAGTAGGTGGAGCAAATGGAAGATAAAATTGAAGTAAGAGAATATGTGAGAACTAAAGACGGGATAATAGCTCAAATCAAAAATATAGACTATGAAGCTGAAATATATAGATTTGATAGAACTATTTATATCAATGATTTTGGAATGAAAAACGATGTACTTTATAACAATGAAATGTTTAAAAAAGTGGTAGTAAAACACAGCAAACAACTAAAAGATTTAATAGAATCTGGAGATTTAATAATTTATAGATTAAGAGGATTAAAACATCAATGCAAAGGATTCATAAGAATATATAAGGATGCAAGAAGCGGAAAAGAAAATTTAGGAATTAATAATTATAGTTTAGAACAAATTGAAATTATAAAAATTTTAACTCATGAACAGATAGAGGCTAATTGCTATAAAGTAGGAGGAGAAGATGGAATATAGATATATGATATGGAATGATTTTAAAAAAGAGTTTCAGTTTCCACGAATTTGTGAAACAACAGAAAAAGGAGCTACTACTTGCTTATTTAATTATATAGGTAATAATGCAAGAAAAGACAGATTTCAAATAAAAAAAGTTGAAAAAGAAGAAGCAAAGAAAATCGTGAAAGAACTTAAACAGAAATATAAAGCAGAGCGTATACATGCAATAATTCCTCAAATAAATATAAAGACAATATTAGAACTTGTAAAGAGAAACGATAAAGAGGGTGAAGAAGATGAATAGAGAAATAAAATTTAGAGGAAAGCTTGTAAATAGCAAAGAATGGACGGAAGGAAACTTATGTATAAGAGTAGATGGTACTTATATTATAACTCCCGATGAAACAATTTTAGGAAAATATGGAAAAGTTAATAAAGAGACAGTAGGACAATACACAGGACTACACGATAAAAACGGAAAAGAAATATACGAAGGAGATATAGTTGGTGATAATAAAATAAAATGGATTGTAAAATGGAATAAGCACAGAATGGGATTTAGCTTATATCCTACAACTAAACAATTATATGATGAAATGCCTATAAATGTAGAAAACAAATTAGGTTTTAAAATATTAGGTAATATATACGATAATTCAGAGTTATTAGGAGGAGAATAGATATGCAGGATAAATGTAACAAATGTAATAGTGAAAAATTATTTGTGGAAATACAAGGCAATAGAAGAGGACTATTTTGTAGTGAATGTGGAAAGTGGCAAAAGTGGATTACAAAACAGGAATTACAGATAGCAAAATTCAGAGAATATAAAATCATAGGAGAATAGATATGTGTGAATACTGTGAAAAAATAATAAATAATAAAAAAATATTAGATATAGATAATGAAGAAGAAACGCATATGGAAATTATTAATCAAAAAAAGTCTTGGGGATATATGTTATATGTTGAAATAGAAGGACAAGACAATGATGGATATAAGCCAAGTCAGTTTTTTCAAATAAATTATTGCCCGATGTGTGGCAGAAAGTTGGTAAAGGAGTAAATAAGATATATGGAATACACAGATATAAAATTAACTGAAGAACAAAGATTAAAATTACAAGCATTATATGAAGCTGAAAATCCAAAACCAAGAAATAGAGCAGAGAGAAGAAGACAAAAAATTGGAAAGAAACGTAGAAGGAGTAAATAAGATATGAAAGAAAATTGGAAAAAAGAAACAATAAAAGCCGTTTTATTTATTTTACTGATATTTGCAATAGGAACTGTAACTGTACTTTTAACAGATAATAGCATTCTTTTAATTATAAGTGGAATGTTAATTGGAACAATAGACAGAATTTTCGATAAATGGTTAGATGAAAATTGGAGAGAGGAGTAATACATAATGAAAGAAAAAACAGCAGATGAATTGTTTAAAGAGTTAGGATATGAAAAATACGATAACCACCCAGAGCAGGACTTCCCTACAGAACCTAATATGTTTACTACACAAGATGTTAGGCGTTTGTATTATGAGCAAACAGGTGTATTAGAGAGTGGAATGAAAGGATTAGAACATATAGAATTTGATTTAATAAAAAGAAATGTTGTTTGTTGGGCAAAAATAAGTAATAGATTTGTATTAGTCCCATTAAGTATGCAAGAACTACAAGCAATAAATAAGAAAGTAGAGGAACTAAAATGGATATAAAAGAATTGTATGATAATTGTGAATACGACATAAGAGTTTACAAAACAAAAGAAATGAAGAACTCAAAACAAATGATGACTGGAAATAGCAAAATAGGCATTTTAACTGGCATTAGTTCACTACTTCAAAGCACATTAGATACCAAGTTGTTAACAGAAAACGAATTAAAAGATTTAGTTAAAATGGTGCTAGAAGCAAGAAAGAATGGTGCAAGAAATAAAGTTATTTATAATAGTTTCGAAGAAAAATAAGATATTTTTAATTTAACGGAAAAGAGGTGTTTTAAGTGAAAGAAAATAGTAAGGTTACTGACATAAATGTCGGAGACATGGAAGAAAATATAAAAGAACTAAAAAGATTACTTTATAGAGATGAATTAACTCAATATGGAAAAAGAAAACTAATAAATTATTATGAACAACAAGAGAAAGATTATAAAAGAGTATTAAAAGAGAATGAACAGCTACGAACAGAAGTGAACAGCTTAAAAGAAGATAACGAACGATATCAAGAATTAGAATTGCAAAAATTAGAAAGTGAGTAATAATAATGAAATTATATGAAAGAATAGAAAACAATAATTTTGATGAAATAGATAGAAATAGAGCAATTGAATTAATTGAAGGTGGAAATGGACATTTAGTTTATAATGAAAATTATTTTAAACTACAAAAAGAGAATGAAGAAGTAAAAAGATTAATTGCACATAAAAATGAATACACAAAAAAACTTGAAGAAGATTTATTCGAAAATGCTGAAAATTATGTTATTTCAAAGCAAAAAGTAAAAGACAAGATAGAAAAATACAAAAAATTAAGTGATAAATTCTATGTAAAATTCTTAGAGAGTGATAGATATAATACTGATATACGAGAAAAAGGAATAAAATGCGATGCAATAATATTAGCACTTGAAGAACTAATAGAAGAAAGAGAGGAAAAAGCAGAATAGAAGAGGAGGATTAATTTATGACAAAAGAACAAGTACAACAAGTATTAGATGAATTACAAGGTGTAAGACCAGAAATGCTAAATGGTGAAGCAAAAAGATTATTTGAAGCAATAATGAAGATTGCAGACGAGAGAGATAAGATAGAACAAGAATATGATAGAGATACACATATATTACAAAATCAATTAGACTTAGCAAATGCAAAAAATATTGAGAAAGATAAAATAATAGATTTAATGGCAAATCATATAGCAACAAGTGATAGTGACTTATGCGAGTATTTAGATATAACAACTAAATGTAAATATTATGCAGGAGACAATGGAAAAACTTGTGATAACTGTATAAAACAATATTTTGAAAATAAAGCAAAAGAATTATTAAACAAATAAAAGAGCATACTACACACAAGAGGTGTAGTAAATGACGGATAAAGAGATAATAGAAAAGTGGAAAGCAGGATTAAGCAAGAACAAATTAGCAGAAATATATAGAAGAGAATACAATCAGCAAATAAAGATAATAAGAGCAAGTATAAGACACAGACATGATGGAATATTTATAAGTAATTACGAAGCATTAGCAAAAGTAGAAAGGGTAATATATAGATACTTAAAAGAAATGGAGTGATACAAATGAAAACACCAAAAATAATAAGCAAGAATGGACATAAGTACATTTTTGTAAAATAATATCCTAATTTCGTGTTATACAAAGACATGACAACAGGAGTAAAGGAAACATTTAAAAGATACGATCTAGGATTAATAAAACCAGTAATAGTAACACCAAGACTGAGGAAAAATATGAATATGAAACCATAGGAGATGATATTACAAATGAACATATATGGAATATACAATGAAAAAGAAGCTGAGCAATGTATGAGAGTTGGAACATTGCCAGAAATAGTCACATTTTTAAATTTATCAGCAAGAGAAGTAGGACGAGCATTAAATAAAAACAACCTTGTGAAACATAAATATAGAATATATTATTTATTCAAGGAGGATACAGATGAGATTGCCGAATGAAGAATACAAAAAAGCAGTTAGTTGTTTAAAGAGATACAACTACAACTGTATAAAGATAATGTCTATAAGAGAAGATATAATGAGCATAAGTGGATTGAATATGGATGGAATGCCAAAAGCTAAATATACAAAATCAGATATGGTTTTAAATAGTGTAATACAATTACAAGAAGACGAAGAATTAAAAAGAGCAATAAAGGAAGTTAAAGCTGTACAAATGGCATTACAGTTAGTAAATGAAGATTGCAAAAATATATTTGAGAAGATATATATACAAAGCAAAAGCAAGTGGGATATAATTAATTGCGGAATGTCAGAAAGGACATTTGTAAGAAGAAAAAGTGAATTGGTTATAGCTGTACATAAAGAATTAAAAAAATTGGCGTAAAATTGGCGTAATTTTACTAAAAAAGGGTGCTATAATAGTAATGTGAAAAGATATCACATAGAAAAAATGTGAATCAGGTCCGAAAATTCCCTAATTAAGAGTAGACGTTTTAAATGTTTACTCTTTTTATTATTTTAAAAAGAGGTATATATGGAAGAAATAAAAAGAAAAGAGTACAGAAAATTTGTAACTAGACAAATTATATATTGCATAATATATGTAATTGTTTCATTTGTATTGTTGTTTGAGCTAAATACATTTTTGAGCGGTATGATAGTTACGTCTATTTTTGCAATTGTAACTGATGTAAATGCAAGAACGTCAGCACAAAGAACAATCAAAAAATTGGAAAATTTGCAAAATTAATATAAAAGTGGTATAATAATACATGAAGTTGCATAAAATGAAATAAAAATATTATAAAAGGTCTTGATTTTATCAAATAAAACGATTATAATAATTAAACAAATTGTAATATTTTTGTAATACAAATGTAATATTATTGTAATTGACTTAAGAAAAAAAAATATATAGAATAATATAAAAGAATGAGTAAAGACAAAGTCTTTACTCAACCCGTTGTTAGTTGTG
>ULMV01004561.1_pt1 | contig 26130 bp, 48 predicted proteins | sample 1951751 | NCBI WGS metagenome assembly ULMV01 (sample SAMEA4835560, study PRJEB28245) | human gut metagenome | biome: gut microbiome; material: fecal sample | place: Denmark | collected 2008 | reverse complement strand
CTTTTTGTGTGTCTGTTAAGTCTGGCACTTTATCATCTTGTTTATCTTCTTTATTGTCTTGTTCAACTCCTGCTTGTCCCATCATTCGCATTTGTTCTAAATTCTTCTGAATGTTTTCTTCATTTTGTAAATCCATCTTTGCTAATTCACTTGTGCTGTCTAAATCAAGTCCTAATAAGTTTATAACTGTATCATCACTGACTAATCCTCTTATTTTCATTGCGTTTGTAATTGTTGTTGCAGTGTCAGAAGGTAAGTTTCTATTTAGTTTTACTTCTATGTCTCTAAAGTCATATGTCTTGCTCTTATCTTTGTTGAATTTTTCTAATATAATTCTCCATCTTCTTGTTAATCCTTCAAGAAAATCCCCTTCAAATGTTGCTATGTATTGTTGTAAACCAAAGAATTTCTTTTCAAGTGCTGCATTGTTGTCTGCTTGAGTAAAACCTAAATCAGTCATATTAGGGCAGAATGAGCATAAACAAATAATATCCATTAATGTTTTTTTATGGTTCTGTAATGCTGTATCATTTACATTCTTTTCAACCCACCATAAGTTGCTATCAACTTCTCTATTTCCATCTAAGTATCTGACTCTACTTGTTAATACATACTCATCTTCTTTTTGTCTTGCAGGATTTATGATATCCTCACCTTTCTCGTTTTGTATAATCATTGGATTTTCTGGTGTATATCCTTTTACTGCTAATATTGCTTCATCGTTATATTTAAATACATTTCTTGAGTTTTGAATACATCTTTCATATGCTTTTATTAAACTTATTGCAGGTTCAAATATCGCCATTCCATCACAATTTTCTATTGCAGTTGCTGGTATATCATCGTCCCACATTCTTGGTTTCTTTTCTTCTTTGTTTTCTTTAAATAGTGGTTCATCTTCAAATTGTTGTTCATATGCTGGCGTACCAAATATTTTTCTCTTTTCTGGTGTATCATAATAATACCTTTTTCCATCTGTGGTTGTTAGTTCTATTATTTGTTGATATTCACCATTCGCCATATATGTACGAATTATTCTATATATACCTATTAATTTTTTAGGTAATGAATAATCCCATATTGCAACTGTTTCCAGTGCATCACTTCTTGTTATTGTTATCTCTCCTGTTTTCTTGTCTTTATAATATATTTCATAACATGCTCTTTTTACTAAATAATCTAATACCATATGTAAGAAATGTGAACCATCGTTGTTATAATCAACTATATGTTTTATTAATTCTTCTATTTCTTTAATTTCTTGTTCATCATTAGTTTCGTGATTAAATAGTTCTTTGATTATTTTGTCTTTATCTTTATTAAAAGCTTTTACTTTATAAGTTGGTGCTTTTCCTCCAAAATAACCTGCTGACATTATTGATATATATCTTTCTAGTGGTACTTTTATATCCTCATCATCTAAACTTGCTAATTCTTCATCTGTTAGTTTTCTTCTGAACTTCTCATACAATTCTTTTCTTATATCTAATTCTTCTTGTGCTTTAAAATATATATCTGTTATACTTCTTTCTTCTGCTAATTTTTCTTTGCTATATCTTAACATCTTTTCCTCCTATTAAAAAAACACCTACTTAGTAGATGTTACATCTTTATAAATGACTTATTAGTCATTTCCATATTTGTATTTTTAGGTTTTGGATTTTCATATACACCTGTCAAGCAGTCCTCAGCATCATCATGTTCATTCTTTCCAGTTCTTACATAATGTTTTAAATGTTTTGCAAATTCTGGCCATTTATCTTCCCAATTTATAGGAAAATATATATTATTCATTACTCCTGTTGAATTACTTAATATTCTTGCAACTTTGTTTTCTCCTTGATGAAACCATCTAACATTTGTATGTCTGTTTCCTATTTTTCTTAAATTTGTTATTACATTTCTTGCAAATCCTCTACCACCATTATTACTTTCTATATTAGCATTTCCAACATTGTCTTTTGTTAACATCTCTGCAACTGCTGGCTCTGTTACTTCCATTGCATCTTGTGTATAGATTACACTTAATACGTAATATTCTTCATTGTACATTTGATAATTTATTGAGCATAAATAATCATCACCTTCATCTGCAGTATCTGTATAATTCATAATATAATGTGCTGGTGGTAATTTTTCATAAGTTTTAAATGTTGTGTATAATCTATTTTTTACATCTATTGGTTCTTGTTGATAGTTAGCATATATAATGTCTTTATTCATATTTTTAGTTTTTAATTTATAGTCTTCTTTGTTTAATATTGCCTCACACAACATTGAGCCATCTTCTTGAACTGCTTTATAGTTTATATGTCTCACATTGTCATAGTTTTCTAATATATAACCTGCTAAGTCATTACTAGACCATCTGGTCATGATAATAATTAACTTGAATCCTGTTTCTGTTCTTGATAACATTGTATTGTTAAACCAGTCTATTTGTTTTTGTAAAATATTTTCGTTGTATGCCTCTTCAACATTCTTTATTAAGTCATCTATTATCATTAAAGTACATCCGAAACCAGTCGCAGTTCCTTTAGGTGATGTTGCTAAATAATTTGCTTGACCACTTCCATCTAATGCCCATTTATTTGCGCTGGATTCGCCAAATTTTATTTTTGTATTAGGAAATACATCATTATATACTATTATTCCTTCCGTCTTTTCCGATGCTATTGTATCTCTTACTGATTTTGCAAATGTTGTTGATAATATTTCATTATATGAACCTGTCATTACTTTTTCTTTATTATTGTTTCCAAATACCCATTCAACCAATTTACCTGCTGTTCTTGATTTTCCATGTCTTGGTGGCATATTTATCACACAAATTCTATCATCACTTTCGTAAAAGTCTTGTAATTCATGACACATATCTTTTAAGAATTGTCTATCATCTTTATAAAAATCTGGTGCAGTTAATTTACAATATTCAAAAAAATCACGTCTGGCCAATTCCAAACGTGCTTGTTTTTTCAACTCTTCTTTTATATTATTATTCATTTAATATTTTTCTCAACTCTTCTGTTGTCATTCCTGAAAATGGATTATTAACTTTTCCAGATATATTTAATTTGTCCTGTGGTTTTTCTCCTATTGTATCTCTAATGGTTTCAAATGCTTTTACATTTCCACTTAAAGCTTCTTGAATAAGCGAAAAACTTATTTTTTCTCGTATTGTTTTATCTTCTACTTTAGTTTCTAGCAATGCTAATAATTCTTCTCTTAATGTCTTTCTTTGTGCTCTTACCTCTCCTGATTTTATTCCACCATTTCTACCTCTTTCTCTTGCTTCTTTCTTGGTTCGTACAGGTTTTAAGTTTTTTTCATTTGCCATCTAATCACCTACTCTGTTTCTAAATAAATATGTTTTCCATCACCAGTTATATACTTTTCGTTACAATCTTTTATTATAGAATCATATCCTTTTTTGAATACTGCGGACCTATTTCCTTTTATTACTGGTATAATCGCTATTATTTCTTTAGTTTCTTTGTTATAAACAACTAAATCTTTGTTATTCATTTATCTTCACCTCTCACAACTTTTTAAAAGTTATTTATTTTCCATCTAATAAAATGGAATCTATGCTTTGTTCTATCTTTACACCATTATTTTGTTTATATTGTTCTACTATTTCATTTATAAAATCATTGCTACTTGCAACTATTTCACAAATATCTTCTTCATTATATCTTTTTTCATCTGGTCTATGTCCATATTCATACAACCATACATGAACCAATTCGTGCTTTAATGTTCTTAATTGTTCTGGTGTATCTTCATTGATAAAAATTTTATTTAATCCATATCTGGTAGTTCCGTGAATGAAGTTTTCTCCATTATTGCCTTCTATATTATCTATTTCCTTATTTGATATTGTTGATATCTCCCATGTGTTTCCATTTATTTTGAATTTCATTTAATTAAGCACCTCTCTTTAATCCTGTACGGACAAAATACTTTACCTTCTCTTAGATTTGTAATTTCTAAAAAAGAACAGTTTTTACACTGTTCTGGTAATTCACTCTTTATTTGTTTTAATTTCCATTTTTCATTATATTTTTGCTCTTCTTCTATCATATCTAGCACTTCCTCACAACTGTCAAATTTACATACTTTACACTTTTTATTCCCGTTTGGGCATATCTTATTATCTATTAAACATTGAATCATATCTCTTCCTCTTCTGTGCATGTTAACTTTCCATCTATTCTTCTTACTATTTTACAGTCTATATTTTTTGTACAAGTACTGCAGTTATGCTCTTCTTTAAATTCTTCTATTTCTTCTTTTGACATAGTATTTCCTCCATCTTATTTTATATTTCGACATATTTTGACATTATTTTTATTTTTTGTTTGCTATAATCATCTCATACATAAGATAATAATTTAAAATTATGAAAGTGAGGTGATATATATGAAACTACCAGACGCTTTGACTAATTATCAAAACATTATAAAACCTATGCCTATACCTGATATAGACGTTCGTAATTATAATTTGGCTGACTATCAATATGAACTATTATGTAATCATATAAAGAATTTTCAAGATACTTTAGATGATGAACACGAAGTAGGTGTTCAATTAGCAAGCTTTGGACAATCAATTATTTTAAATGTTGAAAAAATTGGATATTCTAATCCATGTCTTATTCATTTTTACGGTTATTCCAATGGAAATAAGTGTCACTTAATTCAACATGTAAATCAGCTAAGTTTTTTATTGATTGCTATTCCAAAGTCAAATCCAGATAAACCAGCTCGACGAATAGGCTTTGATTCTAATTTAAATTCATAGTCTTATCTTGCTTAGTTTTCATAAAACCATATTTGAGATTGTATTCTGCAATCTGTAATTCTAGCAGTTTTGAAACTAACACTTTCAATTCTGCTACTTCTTTTTTTATTTCTTCCATATCTTTTCCTCTTTTCTTTTATTTATAAAACTTGGCTTAGGAACTTAGACTCGAACTAAGAATAACAAGGTCAAAGCCTGTTGTTATACCAATTTAACTATTCCCAAATATATTAGAACTCGCTAGGAAAGTTCTGTAATAATAATTTTAAGGGGTTTATTATAAACAAAGTGCAAACAGCTAATCTATATTATCAGTTACCTAGCATACTGGTAATAACAATAAAAAAAAGAACCTATCTTACTTGATAAGCTCTTATTAATAATCTGGTGGAATGTACGGATTTGCACCGTTCTTGGGATTTAACAAATATTTTGTTATCATTATATTCGCTTCAAATGGCCATTCCGTTTTAAAAATTTATCCCCAAGATTCCTTCCATTCTTTTTCTTCATAGGCCTCTCCTCCATTCTTCTTTTTCCCTTTTCAAATTTATCAATTAACTCTGATGTTATTGAAACAATTGCTGAAATTGGGTCGAATATGATTAGAATTACCCATAAAACAAATATAACTACTTTCAAAATATTTATTGTTAACTATGTTAATATTCTATGTATAATTATAATATATATTTATCTTTTTGTCAAACCATTATTAGAAAAGAATAGACATTTAAAACATCTATTCTTATACACACAAACTATTTATAGCTAATACTTTTGTAATCTTGGGCTTGTCCATTACTGAACGATTACATTTTTCATTAATAATATTTTATCATCTTTTAACCGTACAAAACGTACATTTTTAATTTTTTTCTAAATATCTTTTTAATTTTATTCTTGCTTTTTCTTCTGAATTATAATTCATTAAAAACATTATTTGTAACCACGTTTTATTATCATTATATCTGTATCTTATTATATCTCTTAACTCTGCATTTTCTACATAATTTAATTCATACTCTAATTGCAATCTCATTTTATCTAGCTTATATGTTTTGTCTTTTATCATCTTTTTGTATTTTCTTTTTAGTCCTGCATTTTTTGGTATTTCAACACCGTTCTATTACACAATTATGTTTTATGTATGGATAGCTTGTACTACTTCCTTGTACACTATCTTTTATTACTGTGCATTCTTTATTTTCTATTCTTTTTATTCTTTGCCTTAACCTTTCTAGCTCATTATTTGTATTTTCTATTTTATCTAAAAAGTCTTTATTCATTAGTGTGCCTCCTTTTTATATTTTCTCTTATTAATTCATCTTTTAAGTCATCTAAAATCTTATATGCCTTATTCAATTGTTCTTGATTTTGTTTTCTTTTTGTTATGTCTAATAAGTTTATATTTTCTAATTCTGCCATTGTACTTACTACTATGTTGTATATATGATTTATTGTCATTTGTATCACTCCGCTTCTTTTACTGTATATTCTATAATTTCATTATCTATTGTATTAATTACTTTTAATAAACTTTTAACTATTTCTTGTGGTTCTGATGTATTAATTGCTAAAGGAGATGGTCTATTACCTACAATTATATCTACTGTATACCTTATTGTATTTTCTATTCCTAAAATTTGAAACCTTTCTATTTTATCAATTGCTATGTATTCATCTATATCTTTCCCTTTTAAATGTAAAAGTTTCATCTTTATTTACCTCTCTTTCAAATATTTATATATTACTCTTTCAACATAAGCTAATGCTTCATAATTGCTTATGTATCTTCCATCATGTCTGTGTCTTACTGTACTTCTTATTATCTTTATTTCTTGATTATATTGTCTTTTATACATTGTTGCTAATTTGTTTTTACTTAGTCCTTGTTTCCATTTTGTTATTATTTCTTTATCTTGCATACTACACCTCTTTAGATTCTCTTTATAAACTCTTTAGATGTAGTATGCTCTTTTATTTATTTAATAATTCTTTTGCTTTATCTTTAAAATATTGTTTTACTTCTTCTTTTGTGAAATCACTATACATTAAAGTCTTTTCCTTAAACTCTTCTGCCATTAAATCAATTATTTGGTCTTTTTCTTTTAGCATAGATAAAACTATATTAAACTGTTTCACTCTATTTTGATACAATTCAAGTTCTTCATCATAATAATCACAGTCTGTTGCTTCTATAAATTTGATTTGTTCTTCAAAATATTTTATATGCTTTTTTAAATATTCTATTGCTTCTTCTTGTTCTTTTGTCATATGTTAGTCCTCCTTTAACCATCCAAGTTCCTCTACTTTCTTATTTATTGCTTGTAGTTCCTTTTTCCCCAATCCCATCACCTGATGATTTCTATCATTTCTATATGAAAATACTATTTCCCCTATTTTAGCAATTTGTATTGTATGTTCTATTCTATCGCCCATTATAGTATTTATATAATAATATTTAACCTCTGTGTCGTTATCTATAGCTTTTGTAAAACCCAATTCTTCAAACAATTCATCAGCACACATTTTATTTACCCCTTTTCATTTTTTTATTTAAGAACTTTCTTTGATATTCTCTTACATTATTTTGTCTTTGTTTTTCTTTATTTCTATTTTTTATGAATCCATTATCATTTCCATTCATTTTATTTTCTCCCTTCTAGTAGTTCTTGTAAAGCATTTATCATTGCTTGTAAACCTTCGTTTATTTCATCATATTTCTCAATATAATTGTCTTGTAATTTTTGATAATGTTCTATCTTGTCTTTTACTTTTTGAACTGGAATATAATCATTTGATAAGGTTCTATTTATCACATCGTGAATTTCAGAATCTCCATATTTTCCAATTATTCTTCTTCTTTCTTCAAATTTTAATTCTTCATTCTCTTTTTGTAGTTTAAAATAATTTTCATTATAAACTAAATGTCCATTTCCACCTTCAATTAATTCAATTGCTCTATTTTTATCTATTTCATCAAAATTATTGTTTTCTATTCTTTCATATAATTTCATTGTTATTCCTCACTTTCTAATATTTTTTTAAAGTTTATAATCAAGTCCCAATAATAGTCTGCTCTATCTTTATTATTTTTCCTTTTTGCTTTTTTTAATTCATAATCGAATTTATCTATTTTATTTTCTATTCTATTTTTCAAACAAAAATATTCATTCTTTATTTCTTCATTCTCTTTTAATACTCTTTTATAATCTGATAAAATATGCTGTTCACATCTGTTTCTTTCTAACATACATTCTTCTTTTTCATATCTGCCACATATGTTGCATTGATTAGTAGAACATAATTTTAATCTCTCTATATCTTCTTTTATACTATTTTCCATTTATTCCTCCTCAAATATTCTATGCTTTTATCTATCATTGCTAATTCGCACTTTTTTTCTTTGCTTGGTTCAAATAAATTTACGCCTTTAGTTTTTACCTTTTGGAACTCTAACAATTTAATTGTATATTCTCTACACCAATCTAATATTTCTATATCTTCTTCTCTACTATTTTCCATATTAGTTTTTCTCCTTACAAATAGTTTTTATTGCCTAGTCTTTGCATTGTGTGTTTAAAAAATAAATTCATATCTTTATGCAATATATCATATAGCCATTGTACTGTTTTGTTTGACAAGTCAATTTCATTTAATATAATTCTTTCCAATTCGTCAAAATCGTTTCCCATTGTTATTTCTAAATCTCTTTCTATTTTAGATAATTCTTCGTCTCTATTTTCTTTCATTTAAAACACCTCCTAAAAGTCACTAACATAAAATTCTAATGTTTCGTCACAACTCCAACATTTTTCACAATTTGTTTCTCCGCAGTCTACATCATAAAATATATTTGTCTCTCCACAGTTTGGACATTTTATCTCAACATCTTTGCATTCTCTTGTACTTACTTTTATTTCTTCTTTGCTATTTTCTTTCACTTAAAACACCTCCTAATATTTTCTTAATACCCATAATATAAATAGTTTTACATTTACCCAAAATATTTTTAAGTTGCTTTCTCTTGCACAATAATCTATTTGAGCTAAACCTAAATCATTTATCCACCAACAACCTCCACCATCAAAATTTAATTCTTGATAAACATACTTATCTATTTTCACTATGTATCACTCCTCTCTAGTCCTAAATTTTCATATGCATCATCTATCTCTTTGTAACTTATTAAATCTTTTCGTAATTCATAAAAAACATCACTTATATATTCATCATCTTCTAATTCAAATATTTCTTGTATCATTGCAAACATATTCCATGTGCAAATTCCATCTTCCCAAAGTTCATTGTGTAATATAACTAATTCTTCTCCAACTTTGTTTCCAAATTCTAATATTATTTTTTCTAATAAGTCTTTATTGTTTATTTTGGGATTTTTCATTAATTTATCGACAAATTCTTTATAATTTAATTTTTCTATATCTACACTTATACTCATATCTTATTTACTCCCTCAAAATATTTTTCAAAATCTTCTTTATTTATTAATTCTGCTATAACATAGTCTTCTTTGCTTGTTAAAATCATTTGAAGTATTATTACATTTTGATAATATACATTTTCATCTGATTCGTATATATAACCTCTAAACATTGTTCTCATCGCCGAACTATCTAACCTTAAATATGAAAACCAACTCTCTTTATATGTTTTATATATTCCACCACTACAAGCATTTATTTTTAAATTTGTATTTCCTGCATTATAAGTATTAAACATATCTTATTTACTCCTCTCAAAATATTTATCTAATATCTTTTTATTTTTTATTGCCAAGTCGATAGTGGGGTGTAGTAATTCAGCTAACTCCTCTACTATTCTTTCAATATCTTCTAAATCAATTCCTTGTTTAGCAAAATATATTGCCATTTTCATTTTTTCTTCTTCACTCATAGTTACTCCTTTACTTCTACAATATTGTTTTCAGGGCAATACCATATTTGTCCATCATCTTGTTTTATATGTACTGTCATATCTCTTCCTGTTGGTTTAAAATGTTTTATTACTATTCCACTATGTCCATCAAAAGTTGTTACTCTTTTGCCTATTAATGTTTTTAACATATCTATTCTCCTCCTAATAATTAACTCTAATTATGTAACTGTTAAATTCTGGTTGATAATCTATACTTAATTTTAAATCTTGCATTTTATCTATTCCGTATCTTTCTATTTGCATTCCACCTCTTAAATTTCCTATATGATTAGTTATTGCAAACTTAAGTATGTTTTCTAATTGTTCTGCATATTGATTATCTGCTTTTTGTCCTTCTAATTCTGTTTTTAACCTGTCATTCTTATTTCTTAATCTACTATTAGATAATTGATAAGTTTGTAATTCTTCCTGTAAATTTTCTATTTTCTTATTTAGCTTTTTTACTTTTCCTTTAACACTCATTTTCTCCTCCTACTTTTAAATTATCATTTGCTATTTCTCTTTCTATAAATTTTTCTATCTTCTCTCTATTACATCTACAAAGACTCAAACAATAATTACTCCCTGTTTTTTTATCTTTAGATTCACTTGAACAACTATATTTATGCCTTCTATAAACAGCTTTTCCATTACTTATTGTTAATTCCATATAAGGATGTTCTATATAATAATCATTAATTATAGATGACTTATAATATTCTTTTTTAGGTTTGCAATTTTGCATTTTTTCACATACTATATGCAGTGCTTCACAATATTTTTTTATTTCTTCTTTGTTACATAATTCATTGTGTATTTTAATAGCTTCTTTTAAGTTCATTATTCTTCTCCTCCTACTTTATAGCAATTAGCCTCAAACTGTTCTTTTGTTAATATTGTTTTTATGTCGTTTTCATGTAATTCTATTTCATATTCGTGTACAAAAATTGAACTATCAAAACAAGATATTCTTACTTCTTCTACTAAATGACCATTTACATAGTCCCCTTCTTCTATTAAATCTATTAGTTGTTTGCTATGTTTTGCTATATTAGATTTAAAACCACCCATATTGTTGTCATATCTATAATAGAAATAATCAGCAAAGTTTGTGATATATCTATTTTCCTTAATTTCAATTACCTTGTGTATTTCTCCATTTTTTGTTCTCACATATTCGTTTACTTCTATCATCTCTTATGTTCCTTTCATTTAATTATTCTTAATTCCAAATCTGGATAAACTTTTTCAAATATTTTATGTTTTAATTTGAATACATCTGTCTGCATTCCTTTTACATCTTCCACTATTGTTTTACCGTTTTCTATGTATTGGAAGTCTGCTATGTATTCTATCTTTCTAAATGTTCTTCCGTTTTTCTTAAAACTATCTTGTAACAGAAATCGTGGTTGTAATTCTAAATCAGTTATCGTTCCTGCTCTTTCTAGTAATTTTAATTCTTTATATCTTCTACTTTCTTGGATACTATCAAAGATGTAGTCATCTACTATTACTTTTTTATTTCTGTATTTGTTCACTTTTCTTTAGCTCCTTTTCTATGTAATTTTTACATCTCCAAACTCCGTTTAAAGTTTTCTAATTCAAGTCTATTACAGCCTCTACATTTTACACATTTACCGTTCTAACGGTGGATAATTATATTTCATAAGCTAGGCCTCCTATTTTCTTAATTGATAGCAAGCTTCTTTAACTTCTTTAAATATTTCTTTTGTTGTCCATTTCTTTCCACCTGTTCTTAAATGTAAAGGCAACATTTCTTCAAATCCTGTATAATCACCATAATGAGCATAATCCCATCCAATAAAACAACCTTCTATTTTTTCATTTTCAGATACATATAAACCTTCTTCAGAATAATATGTAATTCCTCCATTTACTTCTATATCATTAATTCTGTCTCTATACTCTTTTGGTATTTTTATATATGCTGTTGGATGTGTTCCTAAATTTAAAATATAATACAATAATCCTAAACAATATCCAGTTGCTAAAACTTCTATTTTTCTATCTTTACAATATTTCATTTCTTTCATAACTGCCTCCTAATCTATTCTTGGTATATGTTGATAATTTAAAGCTTCAAAACCTGCCTGTGTTCTTTCATATACTGCAACTGTTTTACCTGTGTATTCACATTTCTTTTTATCTATTGCTTTTACATATCCCATCTTTTCTAATTCTGTTAGCCTTGGTGCTGTATAATTTCTTTCTGTACTTGGTATAAATCCTAAATCAAACAATTCTACTGCTAATTCCTTTGCCGTTTTAGACTTGTCCAATCTATTTAAGATTTGTATGTATCTTATTTTTGTTTTATCTTGTATATCATTAAAACTCATTTGCCTTGTTTCTGCTGTAATCATTTGTTTATCACTTCCTCTACTTAAATTTTTTATCTATACTCATTAAATCCATAAATAATTGGTCTTGCTCTTCTTCTGTCAATAAAGAATAATCACTACAATTTTTACATTCTGATATAATTCTTATTCTTTCATTTGCTTTTCCTTTTTCAATTTTCGCCTTATACTTATTAAATAAATATAAATAAATATTCTTTACATTCTTGTTTGTGTTACTTTGTTGTTCTTCTGTTGTTACTTTGTTGTTACTTTTTAATTCTTCAATTTGATAATCTTCCCATTTTTCAATGCTTACAACTGAAAATTTGTTGTTACTTTTTATACTAATCATTTGTAATTTTTCTAATAATTTTATGTATTTGTAAATAGTACTTTCTGTCATTTTTAATTCTTCTGATGCTTGTTTTCTTCCAAATACAAACTCACCTTTTTTTAATTTTACTATTTGTTGTCCTACTAACTGCTCTCTTTCTCTATGTGTTGCTTTTAGTAGACACCAAATCCAAATTTTCAATGCTTTTTCATTCTCAAATATGGGAGAATTTAATAATTTTCTAAATAATTTTATATAACTTGTATTTTCCATATCTCCCACCTTTTACAATATCAGGGATAAAACTTTATTTTGTCTTATCCCTGTTGTCTAATCTAAATAACTTTTTCCTATTAACTTTATAAATTCTTCTCTTGTATGATTTTTTTCATATTCTTTTTGATATACTCTTTTTAACTCTAAATCCATGTCTCTATTGTAATGTACAGAGTTGTTTGACATATTATGTTCTTTGTGGCATAAACCCACACAAAATCCATTTTCGATTGAAATTTGCCTATTTGCTGAGCCAAAGTACACCTCATGAGTGCACTCTGCTGGTCTACCATAAAAGAAACATCTATCTAAATTATTTAATATTGAATATCGTTTCATTTCTTGTCCCACTCTTTCAATAAACTTTCTATTTCTGCATCTGATTTTGTTTCTATTCCATAAGCTTTACAATCTTGAACTACTCCATCTATTAATCTTGACATTTGCTTTGAATTAAAAGAACTTGAACCATAATATGCATTTATTATTTTAAATTCTGTACTTCCTATATATGTTGTATCTGCTATCTCACAGAACCAAGCTATTCCTTGTGCTACCCACATTTTTTCAAATGTTTTGATATTCTCTGTCTCTATTCTAAATCTTCTAAATATTCCAAGTTCCTTTACTCTTTTTTTATATTCTTCTATTGTGTCTATTTCTTCTTCCTCACATAATTCTTGCAAAAGTTTCCAAAAATAATTATTGGCATTAGTTGTTCTTTTCTTTCTAAATCTCTTTGCTTCTATTTTAAGTTTTAAGCCTTTTAACTGTTCTATATCTGATAACTTGTCCTTTCCATCAATTAGAAAGCTTATTTTGGGTTTTCCAGTCTTATAATCTATGTTTATTTCTTCTAATGTTCCTGTAGTTTGCATTTAACCACCTACTTTTGTTCTTCTATATTCTCTTGATTTTCTTCTTGTATCATTTCTGAACTTTGTTTATTTACATCATCTAATATCATCATTAATGCTTTTTTTATAATAGGGTCAGTTTTTTCATTATTATATAGCCAGTCACAATAGTTTCCATCTTTATGAGCTAACTCTATTAATGATGTTCCTTTATATTTTCCAAAACTTAATTTAAGATTTTTAGCTTGTTCTATAGTTAATGTTGCATCTTGTTCTTGTTGTATAAAATCTCCCATATCTTCAACATCTTGTGTAAATACTTCACTTAAGCTAGCAACTTGTAAAACTGCATCTATAAATGCTCTTTTTTTAGCCATTTTTAATATTGTATTTACTAAACTACATATATCTGGATTGTTTATTTTATATTTTGTTCTTCCATATTTATCTGTAATTTGTTCACTTTGTCCTATATAATTCTCTGGTATTTCATCAACGTTTATAAATCTATACTTCTTCTCTTTACTATTACAGCTTCCAACACCTTGTGCAACTGGTTGTCCATTTCTAAATAACGTACATCTGATATTGTATGAGAAAAACTCTTTGTCATAGTCCTCTGTTGTTTGTAAAAATTCATATTCTGGATTTAATCCAAATAACATACAAATTTTTTCCCCTCCTGGTTTTAATAATGTTGGTTTACTTGTTCCTGGTACTTCTCCAAAATCATGACCTTTTTTTAAAGTCTTTTGAACAACATTTTGCATTTGTTGTATTTTTGCCATTGTATTGGCTATATTATCTATTTCTACTGTATCTATAATACTTAAAGCATTTATTTCATTACTCATTTTTTATTCCCCCCTACTTTATTCTTAAACTTGTATTTTGTGTATTTATATTAACTCCTGCTGGTATTTCTCCTGTTTTAGTAAAATTATTTTTTATTGCTGTTTTATCTACTTTAACTGTTACAATTTCTGTTTTGTATTCGCTAGGAATTTCATCTTCATTTATAATTTCTACACTAGGTGGGTTCTTTGCTATGCTTAATGTTCCTAATGGTGTTTCTAGTTTTGTAAAACCACCTTGTTCCATACCCTCTTTAACGTACTCTTTAAATTTTGTAAGTCTATTTTCTAATGTCTTTCTTTGCTCCGAAATTCGTTTTTCTTCGTTTTTCATTGCTTCAATAGTTAATTCTATATTTCTTGTATACCCAATTAAATTTTGGCTTTTTTGTTGTAATAATTCTATTAGTTCTTTTTCTACTTTCTTTTTATCTTCTTCTGTCATTTTCTCCTGTGCTATCAGTATTGGAAATGCATTTGTTATTTGATATAAACTTAAATCTTGCATTATTCTTCACTCAACCTTTCATATATTTCATCTTCATATTGTTCATCATCTTTTTCTAGTAAATATTCTAGATAGCTGTCATAATCATTATTTGTTTCTATATAGTCATCTTCGACCATTCTATTTTCTAACATTTTTGTTCTCCTTTTGACATATCTAAGATTTAGTGATATACTAAAATAGATATGAATTTATATAAGTTTATGTTATGAACTAATTTTGTGATTCGCTGTCTGAAATTAGTTCTTTTATTTTTCCTAAAATAGCTTTTTCATTGTTGTATGCATTTGAAGTTGCTATTCTTTTTATTCTGTCTATCAATTCTCTTTGTTCTTCATTTTCAAATCTTAAGTCTTTGTTTTTTTCATATACTGCTATATTTTCATTTGATAGTTCTTCATTTTTCTTTTGCAAATCTGCAATTAATATGTTTCTGTTTTCTATCTTTGCCTCTTGATTTTTTATTTTTCTATCTTTTCTTGTTAACATTTTCTTTCAACTCCTTTCTTGTAAAATTTTGTAAATTATTGTATAATACCCTCGAAAGTGAGGTGTATTTTTATGTCTAGTTATAATTGTCCATTTTGTGGAATAACATTGCCTGTTACAGATGATACTCATCATGTTAGTTACCCTTCTTTTTCTCATGAAATAGGTCATGGTTTCAATATGAATGGTGGTGGTTACTTCACTACTACTGATTGTATATCAATAGATATGTATAAATGTCCTGAATGTGAAAATATCAGTGTTATCGCATCAAGTTTAGGTAAAGGATTTAAAAAACCATTTCGTGTATTAGTAAACCCAACATCTTCTGCCAAACAATATCCTGATTATATTCCAAAGGCAATTCGTGATGATTACGAAGAAGCCTATTCAATAGTAAATTTGAGTCCAAAAGCTTCTGCAACTCTTTCTCGTAGATGTCTGCAAGGTATGATTAGAGATTTTTGGAATATTAAAAAATCTAAACTTGCTGATGCTATTAATGAATTACAGAATAAAGTTACTTCTTCTCAATGGAAAGCAATCGATTCTGTACGAAAAATAGGTAACATTGGTGCCCACATGGAAAGTGATATAAATACCATTGTTGAAGTTGACTCTGGCGAAGCAGAAAAATTGTTAAAGCTTATTGAATTACTAATTGATAAATGGTATATTACTCGTCATGATGAAGAACAATTATTTTTAGAAATTTCTAATATTGCTGATAACAAAATGTCTCAAAAGAAATCTTCTAATCAATAACATCATCTAATGTGTCGCAACTTGCTAATAGCTTTCCTTTAAAATCCCAGTATTGATAAACATATCTTGCTGGGTCTTTTGGTGTTCCTCTCCCAATTAAAGATTTTGTTTGTATAACTTTTATTACTTTTGCATTGTCTGTCCCTCTTGGTCTTGTTGTTTCCATTTGTTTTCCTCCTAATAAATAGTATTTTGACAAAAAGCCCAAACTATAAATGCTACTGCACTTATATATAATGTGCTATATACTACTGCTCGTCCAATAAAGTTGTATATTTTATTTGTATCTAGTTTTCTTTTCATTTGTTTTCACCTTCTTTCTTAAACAGTTTTTAACCATTTTTCAAATTTACTTTTAATTATTAAGTAATTCCATTGTCCTGTTTTACCTTGAAAAGCTATTCCGAACGGAAATTTATCTTGTCTCAATGCTGCTCTAACTCCTTCAACACTCATTTTCAATTTTGATGCAATATCTGCTGGAGTTAATCTTTCTACTTCTTCATTTCCTTCTTCCATGTTCTCACCTTCTTTCTTTTTTAGTATCGGGTTGTGGTTATTTTTGTAAAAATCTGTTAGCATCTTCTTTTAAAACATTTATGATTGAAGAAAATTCTTCAACATCTAATTTTCTTTTATCATTTAAAGATGCATTTAATTTTGGTAAAGCAATTCTTGCTTGCTCTGAAACCCAAGTTTGACTAATTCCTTTTTCTATTAAATATATCCTTATCTGTTTTCCAACTGACATTTTTTCACCCTCTTTCAATTTCAGTTTTTCTGAAGTTGTTTATATATTATTCCATTATTTCTGGAATGTCAATACCTTTTTTGAAAATTTTTTCAGTTTTTCTGAATTTTTTTATTTACATATCTAAAAAAGTATGCTAAAATATAATTGTTTCAATAAGTGAGGTGAAATCATGTTTTTATATAAAAAAATCAAAGAGGCCAGAAATGAAAAAAAGATGACCCAAAAACAATTAGCTGAAGAATTAACACAAAGAGGTCGAAAAACATCTAATACAGCCATAGCAAATTGGGAATCAGGATTAAATAGTCCAGATGTTGATACTGTTCAACTTATGTGTCAAATATTTGAAAAAGATGGAAATTATTTTTTTGATACAAATAATGATATAAATAACGATTTTCGTTATGCAAATTATAATGGCATTAATACAGAAGGATTGGATGAAAATGACATTGAAGAAATAAATAGATTTGTCGAATTTATAAAAAATAAAAAGAAAAACGAAAAGAAATAAGAGGTCTTGCTATGAATGCTTTAGATATGTATAAAATCGCTGAAAATGAAAAAATAGACATTTTAGATTATAATTGGACAAATACTAAAGCTAGAATATTTGAAATCGATAATAACTATTATATTGCTTTAGATAATAAACAAATAAATAATAGTATTGAAGAAAAAGAAATTTTAGCTGAAGAACTAGGACATTATTATTGTAATGCTTTATATTATCTTAATTCTGATAACATCCAAAAGAAAAAATGTGAATATAGAGCAATGAAATGGGCTTACTCTGTTTTAGTTCCATTTCAAAAATTAAAAGAAAAACTCATACAAGGTTTTAATTTGTATGAGTTGGCTGACTACTTCAATGTAGACTGTAAATATATGATTGAATGTGTTAACTTCTATGTTGAAAAATATGGCATATTAGTTTAATATAAATAAAAAAGGAATAGATGTAATCAAATCACCACAACCCGATACATTTATTCCCTGCAAACACTATTAAAAGTGAATGTACTAATATTATACAGAAAATACCTTCACTTTTCAATAGTTTATTAAAAATAAATTAAAGAAATTTGGAGGTATTTTACTATGAAAATTTTAAAGAAAAGAGCAAATGGAAAAGGAACTGTTGCATTTTTAGGAAAAGGCAGAAATAAGCCTTATTCAGCCAGAATAACAATTGGAAAAGATATTCAAGGAAGAAGTATTTATTATGATATCAATACATTTGAAACAGAATTAGAAGCGCTAGTATGCTTAGAAAACTATCACAAACAACCTTATTCTTTATATATAAAAGAAGACAAATATAATAGAATTGATACTTTTCCTAAAATCCCTTACCCTATTATTCCTGTTCAAAACCCACATAAAAATATTATAGAAAAAGTAAAAAAAGATAATTATACATTTAAGCAATTATTTCAAGCTTTTAAAAAAGCAAAACTTCCAACATCTGAAGAAATTAAATTAGAAAAAGAAACTCATATAAAACCAATAGGAAAATATTCTTTTAATTATTCTAGAGGTATGATAACTGCTTACAATAATTCACAAGGACTATATGATAAAGTATATAAAGAATTAAGAACATCAGATTTTCAACAATTTTTAGATAATTGCGGAAAAAAATTTGAAACAATAAGAATAATGAAAAATTTATATATAAAACTTGATGAATATGCTTTTCAAGAAGATTTAACAAATAAATGTTATGCTCAATACATAACAATTAGTAAATCTAGTAGTCTTCCTTCTGATAAAAAAGAAAGAACTCCTTATACTTATGAACAAATTAAATATTTATGGAATATTAAACCTGAAAACTATAAAGAAGAATTTGTGAAAGATATTTTACTTCTTACTATTTATACAGGTTGTAGAGCAAATGAACTGCTATTTATTTATACCAAAAACATACATTTAAATGACAATTATTTTGTTGGTGGAATAAAGACTGAGGCTGGAATAAACAGAGAAATCCCTATTCACAATGATGTTAAAAATATCTTTTTAAAATATTACAACCCTAAAAGTGAATTTTTATTTATGATGCCTAATGGCAATAGAGCCAATTATGGTTATTATCTATATCATTATACAGAAAATTTTATCGACAAACATAAATTTCTAGAACATCACACAGCACACGATGGAAGGCACACATTAAGAACTGAATTAGAGAAGTTAAATATAAAACAAGTAATTATAAATTCTATAATTGGACATAGCAATGATAATGTTGGTTTAGATGTATATACTCATATTTCAGTTAGAGAAAAACTTGAAGCTATAAATTTAGTTACTTACAATGAACCAAAAAAGTTATATATTCTAGCTTCGAATCAATAAAAACTGTTTTATTAATAACAAGTTAATAACAAATAGAAATACCAATGTGTAAAAAACATTGGTATTTCAACATTTTATTAAACCTCCATAATGATTGGTATAATCATCGGATTTCTTTTTGTTTTTACAAATATATAATCTCTTAAGTTTTCTCTAACTGTAGATTTTATTGTAGACCAATCTCTAATTTCTTTTTCTTCACATTTTTTAATTTCATGTCTTACTACACTTTTTACTTCATCCATTAAGTTTTCTGATTCTCTAACATATACAAATCCTCTTGAAATTACATCTGGTCCTGCTACTACTTCTCCTGTTGAAGAGTCCATTGTTAATACTATTACTATTAAACCATCTTGTGATAAGTGTTGTCTGTCTCTTAAAACGATATTTCCAACATCTCCAACTCCTAGTCCATCTACTAATACTCTTCCATTTGGAACCATTCCAGCTAGTTTTATTTCATCTTCACTTAGTTCTACAACTCTTCCGTTTTCCATTAATACTATATTTTTAGCTGGTATTCCCATACTTTGAGCTGTTTCAGCATGTGCAATTAATTGTCTATATTCACCATGTACTGGTATAAAGAATTTTGGTTTTGCTAATGCAAATATTAATTTTTGTTCTTCTTGGCAAGCATGTCCAGATACGTGAACATCTGCTAATGCACTATATACAACTTCTGCTCCAATTTGCATTAAGTCATCTATTACTTTTGATACTAATTTTTCATTTCCTGGTATTGGATTTGCAGAAATAATTACTAAGTCATTTGGAGTTATTTTTACTTTTCTATGGTCTCCTGCAGCCATTCTTGTTAATGCTGACATTGTCTCTCCTTGACTTCCTGTTGTAATTATTACTAATTGTTCATCATTGTATGTTGACATCATATCTATGTCTATAAATAAATCTTCTGGACAATCTATATATCCTAATTCTCTTGCTGTATTTATCATATTTATCATACTTCTACCACATACAGCAATTTTTCTTTTATATTTTACTGCTGAGTTTACTATTTGTTGAACTCTATGAACATTTGATGCAAATGTTGCTACTACTATTCTTTTTGTACATCCATCAAATAAGTTATCAAATACTGGCCCTATTGAACTTTCTGACATTGTAAATCCTTTTCTTTCAGCATTTGTACTATCTGACATTAAGGCTAGTATTCCTTCATTTCCTAATTCTGCTATTCTTCCTAAGTCCATTATTTTTCCATCTATTGGTGTGTAATCAACTTTGAAGTCTCCTGTGTGTAATATTGTTCCTACTGGTGTTTTTATTGCTAACATTACAGAATCTGGTATACTATGTGTACTTCTTATAAATTCTACTTTAAAGTTTTTTCCTAATGTAATTGTTTCTCCTTGCATTACTTCTATTAATTTAGAACTTCTTAATATTTTATGTTCTTCTAGTTTATTTCTTATTAATCCCATTGCAAGTCTTGGTGCATAAACTGGGATGTTTATTTGTTTTAATAAATATGGTACACTTCCTATGTGATCTTCGTGTCCGTGTGTTATTATTAATCCTTTTATTTTATCTACATTTTTTTGTAAATATGTTATATCAGGTATAACTAAATCTATTCCCAACATATCATCTTCTGGGAATGATAATCCGCAGTCTACTACTATTATTTCATCTTCATATTCAAATACTGTTATGTTTTTTCCAACTTCGTGTAATCCTCCTAATGGGATAATTTTTAATTTTCCTTTTTTAAATACACTATTATTATTTGTTCTTGATTTTCTTGGCTCTCTTTTTTCTATTCTTTTTCCTATTTTATTTTCAATTTTTCTTTCTCTCTTTGCTGTTGTTTCCTCTTTTTTTTCTCCTTTTTCTGTTTTTTCTTCTTTTGCATTTTTTGTAGTTCTAGTACTTCTTGTTGTTCTTGCATTTCTTGTTACACCTGTATTTTTTCTTGGTGCTCTTGTTCTTCTCTCTGTTTTTCTCTCTACTTTTTCTGTCTTTTCATCTATCTTTTTGTCTAAATTCTCTTGTGCCATTTCTTCTCCTCTCTTTCTTTTTATTAATTTATTTTGAATTTCATTAAATCCTTTTAATCGTTTAAATTCTTCCATTGAAAAATGAAAGCACAAATAATTTATTATAACTTCTCTGCTTATAATAATTTCCTTTTTATTTAATTTTTAATCCGTTCTTGTTATTTCTTTTCTCTCTTTATATATTTAAACTTTTTAGGTTTTAAAAAAATCTCATTTTTTTGCCCTTTGGCAATGTCTTGGTTATTATACTATAAAATTTGGAAAAAGTCAAATATTGGAAAAATTAAATAGTGTATAAATTGCTTTAAAATTGTCTTTTCTCTTCCAACTTACATTTTCTTTACAGAATTTCATTTAACTTTTTAGTTGACAAAATAAAAAAAACTTTATCTACTAATCATAATTTATTTTAGTATAATAAAGCTTTATTTTTTAATAATTTGTATACGTACTTGTATATGTTCCATTTAATATTTGTCCTACTGAAATTGAACCAGTTCCTCCTGCACCACCTTTATAACCAGTAGCACACATTGCTATTCCACCATCTGCAGTTATTGAACCATTATTTTCTGTATAATTATCTTTATAGAATATATTTATCGAACCGCCTCCTGAGCTTCCTCCTCCAGCATTTCTAAAACTAGTTCCTCCATTACTTCCATTTGCTTCTATTATTGAATTATTTATTATATTATTAGCATATATTATAAGTAATCCTCCTGTTCCATTCTCTGCCTTAGTTATATCTGCTCCTCCAGTACCTCCTGGATTTCCAGCTCCACCTCCAGCTTCATCGTTATAATTACCAACTCCATTTCCTCCAGCACCACCATTTATATTTCCGTTTTTAGCTGTTATATATTGTCCATATACCATAGTTGCAGCAGCTCCACCTCCTGTTCCACCAGAATATGATGTACCCGCTGTCCCTGCACCAGAAGTTGCAGCACATCTATCTGATGTATCTGTACATAAAGCTGTTCCAGAACCTCCTCCTGCAGTTTGTCTACTTGTTGAATTTTTACCAGAATTTCCTATTTTACTATATCTTCCACCAAAGATACTATTTCCTACAACTTGTGATTTTACTCCTCCTTCTGCACCAACTGCCGGAACAAATTCATAACTATTATCACTATTTTTCCATAAATAAACATTTTGTCCTTCTGCTTTAGCTCCTCTTGCGGTCATACTTATTGTACCATTATTTGTTAATGTTCCTGTACAATAAATCATCATTCCTTTTGGTCCGCCATAACCATTTTTACTAGCATATGCTGTTAATTTTGCCTCTTCATTTATCGTTAAATCTCCATTTACTTTTAAAACTACCATACTTTTAGCATTTTCATTTTCTGTTGCAACATCATTTTCTGAACCAATTTCTGTGTTAGCATCTATTTCTAAATTTTGATTAAATGTATGTACTTTTAAATTATATGTTTCTTCAGCTACTTTTACACTATATTCTCCATCATCTAAATTATATTTTTCAACAGCATCTATTAAACTATCTGCCTCAAGCGAAGATTGGGTTGAATCTGTATTAACTTCATATTTTTGACTAACAGTAACTACATCATTTATTTTATTATCTTTGTCTATTTCATTTACTATCTTTGCATAAATCGTTACTGTATTATCTTCTTCATTTACCTTACCATTTTGGGTTAAATCATAATCTAATGTTGATATTTTTCCTTTTCCTTCTACCCAATCGCCATTTTTGCCTATTTTATAATAGGTTTTAAATCTATCTGCAATTAAACTAAGATTATTTTTTATTTCGAATATTTTATAGCCTTCAATATCTTTTATCTTGCTGATTGATACAGAATTATTACTTATAGTCTCATCATTTAAAGTTATATTTTTTGATATTTCTTGCTCTTCATTTGTTTTTACTGTAAATGATAAATTACTATTTTTAGCTGCAACATATTCTAATGATACTTGTGTTTTTCCATTACAATTTATTGTTTTTCCATCTGATTCTTTTATATATTCTATTCCTTTTTCATCATTTACTTCTATTAACATTTTTATATTTTTTTCATCTTGATTATCATAAATTATATATGAAAATAATTCTGGTGTTTCTGGTTTTATTGTTTCATTCAGCTTTTGTAATATTCCTACTTTACCTAAACAAATATATATAATTAAAGTTAAAATTATAGCTATTACTATTATAAATAATATTTTGAAATTAACTTTTTTGGATTTCATTTTTTTCTCCTCTGTGTTTTATTTTACTATTAATATAGTATCATATTTGATTTTTAAAGTAAATATTTTTTGGTTTTATTCTTTATTTTATAAATGACAATAATAAATTTAAATTTTATTATTGTCATTTATATTTACTAAAATATTTACAATTTTCTACTAATTTCTTAACTTTGTATAAGTAAATCCACTTTTTTATATTAATATTTTCATAATAACTTATTTTATATAAAGTACTGGACGGAATCCAAAGCTAGTATAAGTATCAGGAGCAGAATTGCATTCTCTGTAACAAGCAGGATATTTTGTATACGCATTACTGAAAGAACCACCACGAAGGTTGTATGTGTTGTATGTTGTATTATAGCTTAAATTTGCTTTATACGATGCCTCTTGTGTCCATTCCCATAAATTTCCTGCTACATCATATAATCCTTTTCTTAATACTTGTTCTGTTGAACCTGTTGTCAATATTACCCATGAATTTATTTCTTGATCTATCTTTAGTTCATTTGTTTTTTTAAAACCTTCTGTTCCTCCATCTGATATATTTACATTTGTATAATATCCTCTTAAGTTTGTTAATGATACATTATCATAATTTCCCCATTTTGTACTTTTCATATCAGAATAATCTGATGTATCACTTAAAAATTTCATCATCACATCCCATTGTGTTCCTGTTATTAATCCACTTTGTACATACAAATTATTATTATATAATCTTTCACTCATTTCTACTGCTGTATAATAATCTGCATGATAATATGGTATACTATTTGCTTTTTCTACTATGTTTCCTGTTGAATTATTTGGATAATTTGAGTCTGTTATTACCTTTCCTCTTGCTATAAAATTATAATTTTGCCTTCCCCATCCATTTATTCCTGATTGTATTTCTACTGAGTTAAATAATGATGCATTATTACTAAATGTTACACTATCTTTGAATGTACCAGTTTCTTCATCTAATGTAGAAACACCTGCTTCATATCTTCCTACATAAAATCCACCATATTTTGATATTTGTGTTTCTTCAGCTGTATTTGTTTCTCTGTCCCATGATGCCATGTTTTGCATTCCAAAATCTATTTTTGTATATTCATTTATTGTACATGGAATCCACACAAATTGATTTCCTTTTAATTTTGTTGCATATTCATGTATTGTTTTATCTATTTTTCCATCATATTTATCAGCCTCATTATCTGATATTATTACTCCGGAATTCATGCTTCCACCTACATAGAAAAATCCTTTTGGTACTGGTACTGTTTCTCCATTTCCTACTGATACTGCATATACTGTTGATACTTTCTTTGTATCTTTTACTTCTGTTCCATCTGATGTTTTTATTATTCTTGTTGTTTCTTCTCCCCATCCATCTTTTAATGCTACTTCTGTTCCTGCATCTTGTGGATTATCTTTACTATTCTCTGGTAAATTATCTTGATTATTTCTTCCTACACATGTTACTGTTCCATATTCTGTTATTGTGAACTCATAGCCATCTACATTTACTTTTAAGTCCCATGTTACTTCTGTTACTTTTGGATTTATTCCTTCTGTTTTGTTTAAATTATCTTTTAAATATTCTTTATTTAATGTTTCTCCCGCATCATATGATGTCATTACTGCTATTTTTACTTTTTCCTCTGCATTAGCATATTTCGTTTCTTCTACTGCTTTTCTTGCATTAGCAAATAAACCTGTGTTGGTTATTGCTTGTATGCTTATTCCTGCTAGAATTAATAGAATAACAATTGTTATTACTAATGCTACTAGTGTTATAGCCTTTGAATTTTTCATAGCTAAATCTCCCTTTTAATTATTGTATTCTTCATTTATTATTTTATATAAAGCACTGGTCTAAATCCGCAACTTGTATACGTACTAACTACATAATGATAAAAACGACAACAAGCAGATTCACTTGAATATAAAAAGTGAAAAGAACCACCACGAAGAATTTGTGTGTTGAATGTTGTATTATAGCTTAAATTTGCTATATATGATGCTTCTTGTGTCCATTCCCATAAATTTCCTGCTAGATCATATAATCCTTTTCTTAATACTTGTTCTGTTGAAGCTGTTGTTAATAGTACATATGAATTTGTTCCCTCATTTGTTTTTACGTCACTTGTATTTTTAAATCCATCTGTCGAACCATTTAATGATACATTTGTATAATACCCTCTTAAATTTGTTAATGATACGTTATCATAATTTCCCCAGTTTGTACTTTTCATATCAGAATAATCTGATGAATCACTTAAAAATTTCATAATCATGTCCCATTGTGTTCCTGTTATTAGTCCACTTTGTACATATAAACTATTACTATATAATCTTTTACTCATTTCTACTGCTGTATAATAATCTGCATGATAATAAGGTATACTATTTGCTTTTTCTACTATATTTCCTGTCGCTTTATTTGAGTAATTTGAGTCTGTTATTACTTTTCCTCTTGCTATAAAATCATAATTTTGCCATCCCCAATTATTTATTCCTGTTCCTGCCGTTACTGAATTAAATAATGATGCATTATTACTAAAAGTTA
>ULMV01001887.1_pt1 | contig 26560 bp, 14 predicted proteins | sample 1951751 | NCBI WGS metagenome assembly ULMV01 (sample SAMEA4835560, study PRJEB28245) | human gut metagenome | biome: gut microbiome; material: fecal sample | place: Denmark | collected 2008 | reverse complement strand
AGAATTAGTATGGGGAACAACAATAACAAAATCATACTTCCCTAAGGACAACAACTACTTATTCGACACAGACGAGAACATTACCGAATGGTTAAGAAAATACTCAAAAGACCCAGACGAAACATATGTAAGAGGATTCTTAGGAAGAATGCTATTCTCAGGAGATGAAGCATTAAAACAAGTAAGAGTCTTATCAGGAGGAGAAAAAGTAAGATGTGTTCTTTCAAAAATGATGCTTTCAGGAGCAAACTTCTTAATATTTGACGAACCAACAAACCACTTAGATATGGAAAGCATAACATCCGTAAACGAAGGAATGAAAAAATTTACAGGAAACATCTTATTTACATCACATGACCACGAATTAACACAAACAGTAGCAAATAGAATCATTGATATTAAAGAAGATGGAAATGTAATAGACAGAGAAATAACATACAACGAATACTTAGGAATTGAATAAAATAAAAAAGAAAAAATAGAGAAAATCAACTCTATTTTTCTTTTGTTTTTTCTACATATTTTCTGAAGTACCGTTATCTGATGTAATAACTTCAACATTATCAGTATTTCCAAGAGCATATTTATAAAATGCAATTTTAGCAAGATGAGCATAAGGAAGAACCCATAATAAACCAATTCCAAATGGAATAGCACCTAAAATAGCCCAACCGATAAAAGATAATTCTAAGCAGAATAAACTAGCACGTTTTCCAGTCATCAATCTTTGACTTTCCTCAACAGCATCTGCACCAGACATATCTGGATTATCAATAGCAACTAATATAGCCAATTGATAATAATATGATTTAGTTATTAGCCATACAATAGAAGCAACTAAAAGAATTATACCAATTAAAAGCATAAACATAGAAAACACAGAAGCACCAGAAGATTGAGTAGAAAAAGCCATAAGTCCCATAGAAACGCCACCAACCATAATAATCACGAAAGCAACTATAACGGCGATTTCTGGAAGAATCATTTTCAAAAACATTTGAAAAGCAACACCCCAAGATTTTCCAAAATTAGAAAAACCTAAAGTAGCGAAATCAAAAGCCTTAACATCTTCACCATTAAATAATTTTAAAAATGCAAATACAAGTCCAAAAGATAAAGGAACATTAATAATAGTATTTACAAGACCAAATATTTCTTCCATTGATTCAGGAAAAAGACCTTCAATAAATCCAATAACAAAAGTCAAAGCCATATATGCTAAAACAATAAAAACCGCTTTACTCCATTTACCAGATAATTTTCTACGAGCTTCAGTTCTAAAATCTGATGAAATCATTTTTCAATTTCCCCCTTTCATTTTATTTAAATTTATGATATATTAAACAAAGAAAAAAGTCAATAAGATATCAAAAATTGACTAAACATATCAAAAAATGTCGAAAGCACAAAAAATAAATAATGTCAAAAGCATTTTTAAAAATTAAAGGGAGGAAAACAATGGACAAAATAGCAAAAACAATTGCAGAAGAATTAAACATCAAAATACAACAAGTAGAAAACACAATAAAATTAATAGACGAAGGGAACACAATACCATTTATCGCACGTTACAGAAAAGAAGTAACAGGAGGACTAAGTGACGAAGTACTAAGAACATTTGGAGAAAGACTATCATACCTAAGAAACTTAGAAACAAGAAAAGAAGAAGTAATAAAATCAATAGACGAGCAAGGAAAATTAACAGACGAAATCCTACAAGCCGTAGCAATTTCAAAAACACTTGCAGAAGTAGAAGACATCTATAGACCATACAAACAAAAGAAAAAGACAAGAGCAACAGTAGCAAAAGCAAAAGGACTAGAACCACTAGCACAAATAATAATTGAACAAAAAGAAACAAAACCAATATTAGAAATAGCACAAGAATATGTTAATATAGAAAACATACCAGAAGAAGACAAGAAAAACAAAGACAAGGCCGTTGCAACTCCAGAAGACGCAGTACAAGGCGCTCTAGACATAATAGCCGAAGACATTTCAGACAATGCAAAATACAGAAAAGAAATAAAAAGACAATGCTACAGAGAAGGCCTTATTAAAACAAAAGCAAAAGACCCTGAGAGCAAATCAAACTACGAGATGTATTATGACTATAGTGAAGCACTAAAATCGATTCCTAGCCACAGAATTTTGGCAATAAACAGGGGAGAAAAAGAAGACTTCCTAAAAGTATCTATCGAAAAACCAGAAGACAAAATTTTAGCATACATAGAAAAAGACATTATAAAAAGTGAAACACAATTCACACAAATGCTAAAAGACACAATATTAGACAGTTTTGAAAGATTAATAGAACCATCAATTGATAGAGAAATCCGTTCAGACTTAACAGAAAAAGCAGAAGAAAAAGCGATAAAAGTATTTGGACAAAACTCAAAACAACTATTATTAGGAGCACCAATTAAAGGTAAAACAGTAATGGGATTTGACCCTGCATATAGAACAGGATGTAAAATAGCCGTAATAGACGAAACAGGAAAAGTCTTAGACTACACAACAGTATATCCAACAGAACCACAAAATGATGTAGAAGGAGCAAAAAAAGAATTACTAAAACTAATTGAAAAAGACAAAATAGACATGATAGCAATAGGAAACGGAACTGCATCAAGAGAATCAGAAATGTTTGTATCAGACATGATAAAAGAAGCCTCAAGACCAGTACACTATGTAATTGTAAGTGAAGCAGGAGCCTCAGTATATTCAGCATCAAAACTTGCAACAGAAGAATATCCAGACATAAATGTTTCCATAAGAGGAGCAATATCAATAGCAAGAAGATTACAAGACCCACTAGCAGAACTTGTAAAAATAGACCCAAAAGCAATAGGAGTTGGACAATATCAACATGATGTAAACCAAAAAAAATTAGCCGAAAGTCTAACAGGCGTAGTAGAAGACAGTGTTAACAAAGTAGGAGTTGATGTAAACACAGCAACACCATCACTACTTTCATATGTATCAGGAATAAACAACACAATAGCAAAAAACATTGTAAAATATAGAGACGAAAACGGAAAATTAAAAGAAAGAAAAGAACTTTTAAAAGTACCAAAATTAGGAAAAGTAGCATTTGAACAATGTGCAGGATTCTTAAGAATTATAGACGGTAAAAACCCACTAGAAATAACTGCAGTTCACCCAGAAAGTTACGAAGCGACAGAAAAATTACTAAAAACTTTAGGATTTAGCAAAGAAGACTTAAGAGACAAAGAAAAAACAGACGAACTAAGACAAAAATTAAAAACAGTTGATGTAGCAAAAACAGCCAAAGAACTAGAAATAGGAGAAATGACACTAACTGATATAATTTCAGAACTTAGCAAGCCAGGAAGAGACCCTCGTGAAGATATGCCAAAACCAATTTTAAGACAAGATGTTTTAAAATTAGAAGATTTAAAAGAAGGTATGATTTTAACAGGAACAGTAAGAAATGTCATAGATTTCGGAGCATTCGTAGACATTGGGGTTAAATATGATGGACTTGTTCATATTTCTGAAATGAGCGATAAATATATTAAAAATCCATCAGAATTAGTTTCAGTTGGTGATATTGTTAAAGTTAAAGTTATTAAAATAGATATGGAAAGAAAAAAAGTAGGATTATCTATGAAAGTATAAAAGAGGGATTAAGGGGACACCACACCCAATCCCTCAAAAAACGGGATTGGGGGACGGGTCTTCAATCCCGCTTTTTATACATTCTAAGCTATGGGATTATACAAGAATCCGCAAGAACATAAAAATATTTCAAGAAAAATGAGAAAAAACGTTAAATTTTTCTCATTTTTTTTTGGTAATATATTCGCAAAAGCAGGCACACCAAGCAAGAACAAAAATATTACAAATTTATAACATTTTAGTAACAAAATATTAATACAAGAAAAATGAACAAAAATAAAACCTTAAATTTGCCGATTCCGTAGCAAAAAATTAAGTATAGCAAATCTATAAAAACGCTTTAAAATCAATGCTTTGGGCATGTTTGAAAATTGCAAAATTTGGCGAAAGATGTTATATTATAAAATATAATATTAATATAAATTAAGTAGAAATAGATTTATATATTACGAAAATCAAAGAATGCAATGTAGATTTATATATTATAAAAGTTGCATAACTTGCCGAATACATAAAATAAAGCGAAAGGGAAAAAAGGAGGAAAACAAATGAAAAAACAAAAAACTAGAATGAAATCTGAAACCATTGATACTGTAGAGAGAGAGAGAGAGAGAGAGAGAGAGAGAGCTACTCTTTAAACGAAAAGAAAAGAATATCTAAGCTTTTAAACGAAAGAAGCGGAATAACAATGGTAGCACTAGTTGTAACAATAGTGGTACTTCTAATTTTGGCGTCAATCTCAATACAAGGAATAACAAGAACAGGAATATTTCGTGCAGCAGAAGACACAAAATTAGAGCACAAAAGAGCCGCAATCGCTACAACCTTGCAAACCAAACTAAAAATAAATCAAACCGAACAAATAAGAGGAACAGATGAAGAAATAATACGAGAAACATACGAAGACGTCAAAAATGACCTAGAAGAAATAAAAAAAGCCGGAGGAAAAGACATAGAGGTAAGTGAAGTAACATCAGAAGAAAAAGACGGAAAAACAGAATGGTTCTTCGAGGTAAAAGTAGATGGAGATGTATATAAAGTAGGTCTAGACGGTTCAGACTACTTAGGAAAAGAAGACGAACTATCACCAGTAATACAAATAAAAGTTGTAAAAACAACAACAAACACAATAGCAGTAACAGCAACAACAAGAAGAAACGAAGGCGGAAAAATAGAATACTACATAAAAGAAAAAGGAAGCACAAACTTTAACTTAGTAGAAACAACAGACCAAAACGAATTCACATACACAAAACTAAAACAAGACACAACATTTGTAGTAAAAGCAGTAGCAATAGGAAAAAACGGGCAGAAAAAAGCATCAAACGAATTAGAAGCAAAAACAAGTATAGTACCAAAACTAGACTCAAATGACATAAAATTTGCAGCAAAACCAGACACATGGACAAAAGAAAGTGTAGAAGTAACAGCAACACTAAATGTAAATGGACAAACATTTAGTCTAGCAACAAGTAAAAACACAACAACAGACTGGGTAACATCAAATAGGCAAATATTCACATCAAATGGAACAATGTATGCAGCACTAACAGACGGAAATAACTACGGAATAACAGCATCATACGAAGTAACAAACATAGACAAAGAAAAACCAGAAATAAAAAGCATAACAGCAACAACAAACACAATAAAAATAACAGCAACAGACAATGCAAGTGGAATAAAATCATATGCAATATCAGAAAGTAGCCAAACACCAACAAAATTCACAATAGTAGACAACACAAAATTATTAAATAAAATAATAGAAAACGTAAAACAAAGCACAAAATACTACGTATGGGTAAAAGATGAAGCCGGAAACATAAGCAACGCAGCAGAAGTAACAACAGCAACAGTACCAAAACTAACAAACGCAAACACAACAATAACAAAAACACCAAGTGATTGGACAAACCAAAGCGTAACAGCAAAAGCAGAAACAACAGAAAAAGGATATTCATTACAAACAAAAAAAGACAACGGAGAATGGCAAAACACAGACACACAAAATTACACAGAAAACGGAACAATATATGCACGTTTATGGGACGGAACAAATGCAGGAGAAGAAACATATGCAAACATAACAAACATAGACAAAGCAGCACCAACATCAACAGGAGCAGAAATAAAAAATGTAACAGCAGCAGGATATGACGTATATGTATATGGAGTAAAAGACGCAGGATCAGGAGTAAATAGAGTACAATTCCCAACATGGACAGAAGCAAACGGCCAAGACGACATACAAGGAAGTTGGCAAACATCAACAGCAGCAAAAGGAACAAAACAACAAGATGGAACAACATGGGTATACCATGTAAACATAACAGACCACAAAACAGAAGTAGGAGTATACAACACACACGTATACGCATATGACAATTTAGGAAACGGAAAATACATATTTGGACAACAAATAACAGTACCAAAAGTAAAAATAACATATGACGAAAACTACATAGCAAATGGAGAAACAGAAAGCAAAAAACAAACAGTAGAAAAAATATACAACACAGAACTAGGAACACTAAGTACACCAACAAGAACAGGATATACATTTGTAGGCTGGTTCACAGAAAAATCAGGAGGAACACAAATATCTGGAACAACCAAAACACCAGTATCAGACACAACATACTATGCACACTGGACAGCAAACCAATTAAACTTTGCAAACCAAACAATAACAAAAACATTTAGCACAAATGCACAAACAGCAAATATAACAGCTGCAAGCAACGGAACAGGAAGTTATACATACACAGAAAAAACAGAAACAAATGCCTCAGGCACAGCAACAAACTATATAAGCATAAATGGAACAACAATAAACATAGCAGCAAACACACCAGCAGGAACATATACATATGTAATAACTGCAACAGACAATGGTTCAAAAGTAACAAAAGACGCAACATACACAATAAAAATAGAAAGAGCAAAAACAGCAACAGCGGCCGCAGCAAACAAAACATATAATGGAGCAAACCAACCAGGTGTAGCAGGAACAAACGTAACATGGACAGGAACAACATCTGCAATAGATGCAGGAACATACACAGCAACAGCAACACCAGATGGAAACCACGCATGGAGTGATGGAACAACAAATGCAAAAGCAATAACATGGAAAATAAATCCTAAATCTGTAGCAGTAACATGGGGAACAACCACAACATTTACTTACAATGGAAATGCACAGGCACCAACAGCAGCCGCAACAAGTGGAGTAGCAAATGAAACAATAAATGTAACAAGAACAACTGAAACAAATGCAGGAAGTTACACATCAACAGCAAGCATAAGCAGTGTAACAGGAGGAAGAGCAAGAAAAGAAAACTACACTTTAACAGGAAACACAAAAGCATTTACAATAAATAAAGCAAGTGTAGCAACACCTGCAAACCTATCAGTATCAACAGCTGGAATAGTAACATGGTCAGGAGCAACAAATGCAACATCATACGAAATTAGTATAAATGGAAGTAATTGGACAGCTGCAACAAGTGGAGTAAACTACTTAAGCACAATAATAGGAGCAACAGGAAACAGAACAGTATATGTAAGAGCAATAAACAAAGACTCAAACAACTATGCAACACCAAGTGGAAACGCCACAAAAGCAGTTGCAGTATATGCTTTAACAATAAACAGTAACTCAACAACAATGGGAACAGTAGACACAGCAAGTTACAATGTTATAAGTGGAGCAACATATACAACAAGTGGAAATAAACTAACAATAAAAGGAATAACAACAGGAACAACAACAAGCGATTTAAAAACAATAACAGCAACAAACAAAACAGGATACACATTTAGTAGCTGGTCAAGCACAAGTGGCAAAATAGATGCTAAAAAAACAGTAACAGCAACATTTACAGCAAACCCAATAAACTTTGCAAACCAAACAATAACAAAAACATTTAGCACAGGAGCACAAACAGCAGGAATAACAGGAGCAAGTAACGGAACAGGAAGTTATACATACACAGAAAAATCAGAGAAAAATGCATCAGGAACAGCAACAAATTATATAAGTATAAGTGGAACAACAATAAACATAGCAGCAAACACACCAGCAGGAACATATACATATGTAATAACTGCAACAGACAATGGTTCAAAAGTAACAAAAGACGCAACATACACAATAACAATAGGTAAAGCAGCAGCTACAAATCCAACACTAAGTAACACAACATTAACATATAATGGAGCAGCACAATATGTAACAGTAAGTGGTGGATACGGAGGAACAATTTATTACAGAACAAGTACAAATAATAGTAGTTGGGGAAGTTGGACAACAACAAAACCAAGTTTAACAGATGTAGGAACAATATATGTACAAGCATATGTAGCAGGAGATGGAAACCACAACAATACAGGAGCAACAGGAAGCGTAACATTAAGAATGAATCCAAAATCTGTAGCAGTAACATGGGGAATAACCACAACATTTAATTATAATGGAGGTGCACAAGCACCAACAGCAGCCGCAACAAGTGGAGTATCAGGAGAAACAATAAATGTAACAAGAACAACAGCAACAAATGCCGGAAGTTATACATCAACAGCAAGCATAAGTAGTGTAAGCGGAGGAAGAGCAAATAAATCAAATTACACATTATCAGGAAACACAAAAGCATTTACAATAAACAAAGTATCAGCCGGAAATCCAACACTAAGCAACACAACAGTAACATATAATGGAACAGCACAATATGTAACAGTAAGCGGAGGATACGGAGGAACAATTTATTACAGAACAAGCACAAATAATAGTAGCTGGGGAAGTTGGACAACAACAAAACCAAGTTTAACAGACGTAGGAACAATATATGTACAAGCATTTGTAGCAGGAGATGGAAACCACAATAATACAGGAACAACAGGAAGTGTAACATTAAGAATGAATCCAAAATCTGTAGCAGTAACATGGGGAACAACAACATTTACTTACAACGGAAATGCTCAAGCACCAACGGCAACTGCAACAAGTGGAGTAAACGGAGAAACAATAAATGTAACAAGAACAACAGCAACAAATGCCGGAAGTTATACATCAACAGCAAGCATAAGCAGTGTAAGTGGAGGAAGAGCAAAAGCCGGAAACTACACACTAACAGGAACAACAAAAGCGTTTACAATAAATCCATCAAGTACAGCCATAAAAGTATATTATCCAACAAGTGCCACAGGGGTAGGTTCAAAAAAAGTGTATAGAAATAAATGTTCATCTTCTAGCACAGTACTATCAACAACAAATACAGGAACATCAAATAATGTTTTAGCATCTACATATAATGGTTTATATGGCTCTTTTGGAGGATATGCAACAACAGTTAATACAACAGCAAGGGCAACAACAGCAATAACAGGAATTGCAACAAGAACAGAAACAACATATTACATTGTAACAACAGGTTCAAACACATCATCAATAACAGCAACATTTAATTACTACAATGGAAGTGCATGGACATCAACAACAAAAGCAGGAACAAGAACAAATAATTATACATATTATTGTACTTCAACAACAGCGTCAAAAACAGCAACATCATATTCACACGGATCAATTGCAGCACCATCAACTAGTACAGGGCCTTATAGTACAGCATATGTTGGATGGTCAACAGGGTCTAAGAGCATGAGTACAACATCTGTAACTACTGCAAATACAACATATTATGCAGTGTATAGAAGTAACGTAACTGTAAGAGTTGTAACAGGACCTTCATCAGCAAATATGATAACAAAAACAATATATAGAAATTCTATGAAAGATGGAACGGTCTTGTCTGAAAGTAATACAGGAACAAGTAATTTAACAACAATTTCTGGAGCATATAAATATTTGGGACTTGCAACATCTGCAAACACATTAACATGTACTGCAATTACAACTTGTGCAGCAAGCACTACAAATACATTTTATACAGTAAGTAAAATTGTAAGTAATTCTACAGTAACAGTAACATATAAGTATCAAAATGGAAGTAATTATACAACAGCAAGTGGACAAAGAACAGATATTGTATATTATTATTTAAATAGTTCTATGCAAGTACTTACAAAAGTAGATACTACGGTACCATATATAACAATGCCAACACCAACAAGGACAGGATATACTTTTGTTGGATGGAATACAAATAGTACTGCAACAACTGCGCCTTATAAAGCAGGAGCAAGTGTTTCAATGGGAGGTAATACAACATTATATGGAATATGGAGACCAAATATAAAATTGGAATATGCAGCATATGTATCTAATGAAAAATGGAATTCGTATGTAAGCGATGGAAAAACTTCAGGTAGAGCAGATAACTGTAAAGATTCGATTTATGGAGATATTGGATATAGATTAATGGAAATTTTTAGAGCAAAAGTATCTGGACCAGACATAAGTAGCAATTATGTTCAGGTTAACGTTCACGCTAGTAACATAGGATGGGTTGGATATAAAAATGCTGATGGAAGTTCATTAGGTTGTGCAGAAGGTGTTAATAATGGAAAAGGCGGATATAAATATGGTGTTGAAGCAATTCAAATAAAATTATCAAATTATACATGGTATAATGTTAAATATAGATTATATTATGCAAATGAAGGATGGACTAGTTGGGCATCAAATGGAGAAACTGCTGGAAAAACAGGAAGGGCAAAGCCAGCGTCCGCAATTCAGGTAAAACTTGAGGCTAAATAAAATAGAAGGAGTTCAAAATGAAAACTAAAAAAACCAAAACAATAACAATATCAATTACAACAGCAATAATCTTAATAGCAGCAATAGCAGCAACAGTTCTATATCTAAATAAAAAACAAGACACAACAGAAGAAAACACAAACTATTTAGAAATAAGCAACATAGAAGACATAAAAAACAAAACAAAAGAAATAAAAGACGACAAAGAAAAAACAGCATCAAAATACACATATGTAAAAAAATACAAACTAAACAAAAAAAGCAAGCTAGGGGAAACAGAAGGAACATACATATACTTAAGAGAATCACTAGAAGACGTAAACATATTCAAAACAGAATATGAAGTAAGTAACTCAAACCAAGTAGAAGAAACAATGTTAAATTTTACAACAATGTGTAAACAACAATTAGCACTAGACGAAAACACAATACCAGTCGAATCATATATTGTTGGAGAAGTCGAATCAAATGACCCAGTAACAGTAGCAGACTGTGTATACAAATACCAATTATTATGTACAGACACATATGAAGTAAAAGACGAAACAAACGAAGAAAATAAAAAAACATATGAAATAAACTACTACATGGACGGAAACAAACTAGCATGTGAACTAGCATATGTAATAAAACAATAAAAAAGAGGGATTAAGGGGCTACCACCCCAAATCCCTCTTTTTATAATAAATTATAACAATTAATGTAGAAAGCTGTAAGTTGTAACGGGATGTAAATTTTTAAAAATAAATATTTGAAAAAGTATTGCATACATAAACTTTTTATGTTAATATAATTACATTATATTTCAAACGATATATTTTAATTCAAAAATCAAGGTATTTCTACCAAAAAATCAAAATCAAAATCAAAAATCAAAAAAAGAAAGAAGTGATAAATCATAACAAAATTATTAAATCCCAAAAATGATTATGTGTTCAAAAGAATATTTGGGCATATAGGAAACGAAGACATAACGGCATCATTAATAAGTTCAATAGTAGAAAAGAAAATAACAAATGTAGAATTAGACAACAGCACAATCTTAGAAAAAGACTTATTAGATGACAAAGTAGGTATTTTAGACATAAGGGCTAAAATAGATAACAAAATAAATTGCAATATAGAAATGCAAGTAGTAGACCATAATAACATTGAAAAAAGAATAATGTTTTATTGGAGCAAAATGTATAGTACAAGTATAAAATCAGGAAAAGACTATGAAACATTAGAAAAAACAATAGTAATATTAATATCAGATTATGAGTTAGAATCATTAAAAGAAATACCCAAATATCAAACAAAATGGCAAATTAGAGAAGAAGAATACCACCAAGTAATCTTGACAGACGTTATGGAATTATATATAATTGAGTTACCAAAGTTCATAAAATACAAAGAAAACAAAAGGAAAGAAATGAATTCGTGGTTAAAATTTATAGAAAATCCAGAGGTGGTAAAAATGGATGAAAACGCAGAATTAAAAAAAGCCAAAAAAGAATTAGAAAAAATTAGTAATGATGAACATGAAAGATATCTAGCAGAGTTAAGAGAAAAATATATATTAGATCAAAAATCAATAGAAAGTGCTGGTTACAATAAAGGCAAAAAAGCAGGAATTGAAGAACGGTATAAAAGAAGGAGAAAAAACCGGAAAAAAAGAAGTTGCAAAAAAATTATTAGTGCAAGGTATAGATATTAATGTAATAATTCAGGCAACAGGATTAACAATAGATGAAATAAAAGAATTATAAAAATAAAAAATGTTTGAAATATAATAAAGACAAAAGCTATAGAAATAATTAGAAATCTATAGTTTTTTTGCTAAAAATTACACGTTACAAATATATTTAAAAATTAAAAATACTTGTTAAAACGTTTTTTTAAAAAACCTGTCAAATACTTGCATATTCTGTTTTTTAATAGTATAATGCAATTGTAATTAAATGTAAATTTAAAGGGGTAATATATATGGAAAACAAAGAACTTTTTGAATTAACAAATCCACAAAAATCAATCTGGTACACAGAACAATTTTACGAAGGAACAACAGTAAACAACATCTGTGTTTCAGGAACACTATACGGAAAAATAAATGAAGACATATTAAAACAAGCAATCAACAACGTCGTTTTACAAAATGACAGTTTTAGAATTCATGTCATTATAGAAAATAATATTCCAAAGCAATACATATCAGACTACAAAAAATTTGACATTGATGTTGAATATATTAATTCAGAATCTGAAATAAAACAAATAGAAAAAAACGAAGCAAAATTCAAATTTAACATTGACGACTCAGACTTATTTAGGTTTAAACTTGCAATTTGCAAGGGGAATTTTGCATGCATCATTTTGACTGTAAATCACCTAATTGCCGATTCTTGGTCTCTTGGACTTGTAATTCAAGAAATTTTAAAAAATTATAATGCTCTTATTAATAACGAAAAATATGTTCCAGATACATTTTCATATTTGGAATATATTAATTCTGAAAATGAATATAAAAATAGTAAAAAATTTAAAAATGATAAACTTTTTTGGAATCAAACTTTTAGTACAATTCCTGAACAGGCTACTATCCCATGCTCAATTAATAGCGCAAAAAGTGCGTCTTACAATGCTAAAAGATTAGGCTTTGAACTTGATAAGGAAATTGTATCTAAAATCAATAGCTTTTGCAGAGAAAATGGTATCTCTACATTTAATTTCTTTATGGCGGTATTCTCTATTTACATTGGACGTGTATCTAATATAAATGATTTTGTTATTGGTACGCCTATTTTAAACCGTTCTAATTTTAAAGAAAAACATACTACAGGTATGTTTATTAGTACAGTACCAGTTAGATTTAACAACATAAATAAAGGTTCATTTAAAGAACTTGCAAATTCAGTTGCAACAAAACTAATGGGAATATTAAGACACCAAAAATACTCATATAACGCCATTTTGGAAGACATACGTAAAGAAAATGGTAATATACCAAACTTATATAATATTACAATTTCTTATCAAATTACAAAAGCATTTGACAGTTCTTTAGGTAATTACAAAACAGATTGGATTTTTAACAATTATTGTGCTAATGATTTTAATATTCATATTTATGACATTAATGACACGGGTAATTTACTTATTGACTATGACTTTTTAGTTGATAAATATACCAAAGATGACGTTGTTAATATAAATAATCGTATTATTTATATGATTGGTCAAATTTTAGACAATAGCAATATTAATTCCCGTGACATTGAAATTATTACACCTGAAGAAAAAAACAAAGTCATAAATGTTTTTAATGATACAGCAATTGAATACTCTAAAAATAAAACAATTGTTGATTTGTTTGAAGAACAAGTTAAAAAAACACCTGATAGTATTGCAATTGTCTCAAATGGAAAAAAAATCACTTATAAAGATTTAAATGCAAAGGCAAACCAATTAGCCAATTATTTAAATTCCTCTAATGTAAAATCTGGAGATATTGTTGGTATTATGACAAATCGTTCTATTGAAATGATAATTGGTCTAATTGCTATTTTAAAATCTGGAGCAGCATATTTACCCATAGACCCAGATTATCCTTTGCAAAGAATATCATACATGTTAGACAATAGCAAATCAAAAATTATTCTTGTTAATAATCAAACATCTGATTTAATTGAGGAAAATTATAAAAAAATAAATATCTCTTTAGAACAAGATTTATATAAAGCAGATTCAAAAAAAGAAAATTTAAATATTAAAATTTCACCAGAACAATTGATGTATTTAATTTATACATCAGGTTCTACAGGCAACCCAAAAGGAGTCATGATATCTCATAAAAATGTACATAACTTTATAGTTGGAATGAAGCAAAATATTGACTTTAACCCAAATAAAACAATGGTATCTTTAACAACAATTTGCTTTGACATTTTTGGTTTAGAACTTTGGTGTTCTCTAACAAATGGATTAAAAGTTGTTATTGCCAATGAATTTGAACAAAAAGATGCATCAGCATTTAATAGATTATGTTTAAATAATGATGTATCTATGATACAAACAACACCTTCTAGATTTTTAGCATTTTTAGAAGATTCATCATGTTTAGAGTACCTAAAAAATATGACAGATATTTTAATTGGAGGAGAATCATTACCAGAAAATTTATTAGTTAAATTAAAACACCTTTCAAATGCAAATATTTACAATATGTATGGACCAACAGAAACTACAATTTGGTCAACAATGAAAAATTTAACTAAAAACAGTAATATAACAATTGGTAAACCAATTGCAAACACTCAATGTTATATTTTAGACCCAAACCAAAAAATCCTACCACCATATGTTGTTGGTAATTTATATATTGGTGGAGATGGTGTTTCAAGTGGATATTTTGGAAGACCAGATTTAACTTCTGAAAAGTTCATAAAATATATAGACAATAATGTCATATATAATACAAATGATTTGGCATATTATACTTATAATGGTGAAATTGTTCATTTAGGTAGAGCAGATTTTCAAGTAAAAATGCATGGTTACAGAATTGAACTAGGAGAAATTGAAAACACAATTTCTGTTTTTGACAATATCACATCTTGTGCAGTTGGATGTCCAACTTTAAATAATAAAAAAATACTATGTGCATATTACACATCTTCAGAAGAAATAAATATAAACGATTTAAAAGCACATTTACTAAAAAGCCTACCAACATATATGATTCCTAGCCACTTTGTAAATATGGAAAAACTACCACATACACCAAATGGCAAAATTGACAGGAAAGCATTAGATGCTGTAACTTTAGAAGTAGACAAAAATGTTGTACTACCAAAAAATGAAATTGAAAAAAAAGTTTTTGATATAATTTCAAAAATTTCCAATAACAGCAATATTAGCATGGATGATGACCTTTTCAGTATAGGTTTAGATTCTATAGGGATTATTCATTTATCAGCTAAAATTGAGCAAATATTTGGTATTACCACATCAATTAGAGACCTATATAACACACATTCTTTAATTGATTTAGCAAATTTGATTACAAGTTCTAATCAATCAGGTTTGGGGCACATTGAAAAAACAGTAAAAAAATCATACTATCCATTATCTTCTTCTCAAAAATCAATGTTTTACGCAGCACAAATGGATAAAGACTCAACTGTTTACAATGTATCATGTGGATTTTTAACTGATACAATTTTAGACGCAAATAAAGTAAAATCATCTTTTGAAAAAATTATAAAATTACAATCTAGTTTTAGGACAAGTTTTTCAATTATAGATGGTATTGCGTGCCAAGTTGTATTAGATGACGTCCCATTTGATATAGAAATTAATTATGATACAGAAGCAAACAAACAAAATATATTAGATAATTTTGCAAAACCCTTTGATTTATCAAATGCACCACTATTGCGTGTATCTGTATATTACCTAGATAATGAGAAAACAATGATTTTAATTGATTCACATCATATTGTAATGGATGGTTCATCACTTTATATTATGATGGATGAATTTTGCAAACTTTATCAAGATAAAGACATTAAACCATTGAATATTGAATATATTGATTATGCAGTATCTGAAGATGATTTTATAAATAGTGATAAAATTTCAGATATTGAGAACTACTGGCTTTCAAAAATCAATACCAAAGAATTACCAATTTTAAACTTACCATATGATTATGCAGTATCAAATGTAAAATCATTTAATGGGTCTAGTGTAGACTTTTGTGTAGACTCCTCAATATTTAAAAAAGTTAACAACATTGCAAAAAAATACAGAGTTTCACCATTTACATTTTTTATCAGTGTATTTTATATTGTACTTTATAAATACACTGGTCAAAGTGATATAATTGTTGGTACACCTGTAGATTCAAGGATGTACTCTGAGTTAAATAACATGATAGGAATGTTTGTTAATAACACATTATTAAGAAATAAGATAAACTCTAGTTCTGAATTTTCTAATTTCTTGTTCGAAACTCAGGATTTGATAAAAGAAGCGTTGTCAAACCAACCTTATCCTTATAATGAATTGATTAGCAAGTTGAGTTCACCTGCAAATTCATTATTGGATGTTGTGTTTACATATCAAACTCCTCATGATAAGAAGTTCAAAATAGATGATTATAGTTTTGATATTGTAAGACCAAATACTTCTACTTCTAAATTTAATTTGTTGTTAGAAGTTGTACCAGACATGAATGTCATAAGAGTTGAATATAATACTGATTTATTTAAATATCAAACTGCAGAGAGCTTTTTAAAACATTATTTGTTTGTGCTTAATAGTTTGATTAATGATCAAAGTCAACTTATTAATGATATCAATATTATTACTGATGAAGAGCAAAAAATGTTGAATGACTTTAATAATACTGCAGGTCCTATAAATTCTGATACTGTTGTGTCAATTTTTGAGGATCAAGTTGAGAAAAATTCAAATAATATTGCTTTGATTTGTGATGATGTTTCTTTAACTTATAGTGAATTAAATGAAAAAGCTAATAGTTTAGCGCATTACTTAATTAGAAAAGGTATTGGTAGAAATGATAAAGTTTGTATTATGACAAATCGTTCTTTGGAAACTATAGTATGTATGCTTGGTATTTCTAAAGCAGGTGCTGCATTCTTTAATGTTGACCCTACATATCCAATTGAGCGTACAAAGTATTATTTGGAAGATAGCCAAACTAAATATGTTTTAACACAAAAATCTTTAAGAGAACGTGTTGAAAGCATAGAGAATTGTATTGAGATTGATTTATCTAATGATGAGATTTATGGAAAAATTTATGATAATCCAAATGTAACTGTATTGCCTGAAGATTTATCCTATGTAATTTATACTTCTGGTTCTACTGGAACACCTAAAGGTGTTATGCTAAATCAGGTTGGTTTTGCTAACATGACTAAGGCAATGACAAAAGTTTTGGATTATTTAAAAGAAGGTAATAAACATACTATTGTGTCTGTTACTTCAACACCTTTTGATATTTTTGTTTATGAAATTATTGTTTCATTAACACATGGTTTAAAGGTTGTTATGGCAAATAATGCCGAACATAGAAATCCTAAGTTATTAGATGCTTTGATTAAAAAATATAATGTTGATGTTATGACTGTTACTCCTAGTTTAATGAAAATAAATTATGATAACAGAGAGCCTGATACTGCCTTGGCTTTAGTTAAAAATATGGTATTTGGTGGTGAGCCTTTACCTGAAAAATTTGTTAAAGATTTAAGGGCTTTGGCTGATGATATTACTATTTATAATATTTATGGTCCAAGCGAAATTACTGTACTTTCTAATGTTCAAAACTTGGATGGTGAAACTGAAATAACAGTTGGTCCTCCAATTATGAATACTCAAATTCATATTTTGGACAAGAATATGAATCAGGTTCCAATTGGTGTAATTGGAGAGATTTATATTTCTGGTATTCAGGTTGGTCTTGGATATATTGGTAAGCCTGAAATGACTGCATCAAGATTTATGGATAATCCTTTTGGACCTGGAAAAATATATAAATCTGGTGATATTGGTAGATGGACTTTTGATGGTAAAGTTCAATGTTTAGGAAGAGTTGATAACCAAATTAAGTTAAGAGGTTTAAGAATTGAACTTGGTGAAATTGAAAATATTATGGCAAATGTTCCTGGTGTTTCTGCATCAGTTGTTAATAAAATTGAGATGGATGGAAAAGAGGTTTTGTGTGGTTATTATGTTGCAGATTCTTCTGTTCTTCCAGATACAGTTAAACTTACTCTTAAAAAAGCATTGCCACCTTATATGGTTCCATCATATGTTATCCGTTTGGATAAAATGCCTTATACTATCAATCGTAAAATTGATAGAAAGTCATTGCCATTACCTAGCCTACATAGGAGTATTTCAACAAAAACTGTAAATATTGATGAGTTAAATACTAATGAGGAAAAATTATTACAAATTTGGAAGAATATTTTAAAGGTTGATGATATTACTGTAAATGATAATTTCTTTGATATCGGTGGTGATTCTATTGGTGCTATTCAAATGCAAATTGAGGCTATTAAATATGGTTTAAAATTTGAATATGCAGATATATTCAATTATCCAACTATTAAGGAATTGTCTAATAAGTTGCCAAGTTCTGAAATTAATTTTATTGAGGATTATGATTATGATAAAATTAATAGCGTTCTTGCTAGAAATACTTTAGATAATTTATCTAGTATTGTTCCTGCAGATATTGATAATATTTTATTAATTGGAACTACTGGATACTTAGGGGCACACATAATTGATGAATTTATGAAACAAAATTCTGGAATTATTTATTGCTTAACTAGACCTAAAAACAATGTTGACCCTACTTCAAGATTGAAACAAACTTTGAATTTCTATTTTGGAGATAAATATTCAAATCAATTTTCTAAAAGAATTCGTGTTGTTGAAGGTGATATTTCTAAAGAAGGTTTGGGCTTATCTACTTCGGATTATGATTTAATTAGAAATAATATTGATGTTGTTATAAATTCTGGTGCAATTGTTAAACATTATGGTTTAAAAGGTCAATTTGATGATATTAATGTTTTGGGAACTCAAAATGTTGTTGATTTTTGTAAGAAAGAAAATAAACGTTTATTACATATTTCAACTATGAGTGTTTCTGGTAGTGGTGAAAAGGAAGAGTCTATTGAGGAAACTCCTGAAAATATCAACTTTAAAAAGCAATTTAGTGAGACTAATTTATTTGTTGGTCAAAAATTAAAAGGTGTGTATACAACAACTAAATATAAGGCAGAACTTATTGTGTTAGAGGCAATTTATGATGGATTAAATGCACAAATTTTAAGACTTGGTAATATTACTAATAGATATAGTGATGGTGTTTTCCAACAAAATGTTGATAATAATGCTTTTGCTAAGAGAATTAAGTCATTTATTGAGATTGGTGCAGTTCCAAAATATATGCTTAAACATGCTATTGAACTAACACCTGTTGATTTGGCTGCCGAAGCAATTGTTAAAATAATGAATCATGATAGTAATTGTAATGTATTCCATATTTATAATACAAATCTTATGACTATAAAATTGCTTTTAGAAACTCTTGATTCTTTGGGTCATGAAATTATACCTATGTCTGACGAGATGTTTGCTTATCTTATTACTGGTATTCTTTCTGATAATGAGAAAAAGAAATGCTTGTCTGGTATTATTTATGACTTGGATGAGAGTAAAAAACTTACTTATACATATAATGTAAGATTACATGCTAATTTTACTGATGAATATTTAAAACGTGTATCTTTTAGTTGGAAAGATATTGATGCTGACTATATTATTAGATACATGAAGTATTTTGAAAAAATAGGTTTTATACCTGGAGGTGATACAAATGCATAATTTCGGCTTGAGTTTCTGGCTTTTGGTACTTTCTACACTTTTGACTGTTGTAATGTTTGTTTATATTTCTTGTCAAAAAGATAGAAAGCAGTTACACAATGTTTTTTGTTTAAACTTGTTTTGCTCTCTTATAATTTCTGTGGGGGTGCTTTGCCAAGCCGTTTGTAATTACTTTTTTTCAATACCATCTATTTGGTTTGAAAACATTATTTATATTGGAACCTGTTTCTTACCTTTAACAGTGTTCTTTACGAGTTTAATATTTACAAATACAAAAATAACATTTAAAAAGTCTTATTTGTTATTGCTTGTAATACCTATATTATCTCTTGTTGTATTGTGGACAAATGATTTACATCATTTGTTCTATATACAATATTCATCATCTTTTACAGATACTATTTATGGACCATATTTCTATGTACACTCTGTTTATACTTATCTTTTATTGATTATTGGTATTGGTCGTTTACTTATATTTTCAATTAGGAATGCTGGATTCTTTTCTAAACAGTCTTTATTGATTAGTATTGGTTTGGCTTGTCCTGTTATTGTAAATGTTTTAGGTTCTTTCTTAAAGTTGATACATATGACTGTTTTCGTAACACCTATTTCATTTTCAGTATCAATTATATGTTTTGCTTTGGCAATATTTAAGTTTGACTTTTTGGGAATTGCTCCTATCGCTTTAAGGAAAATTGCAGACAGGATGTCTGATAGTTATTTAGTTTTGAATGATGATGGAAATATAACAGATTTTAACCAAACTTTTTTGGTTACATTTAAGATTAAAGATATTTCATTAAGAGGTCAAAATTTTGATGAGTTTTGCAAAAGTAATAAAATAAATTATGGAAAAATTAAAAATGCCATTGCTAAAACAAAAGATTCAAAAAAGACTGTTTCTTTTGAATTCCATGCGCGCAGAATCCATAAAATCTTTTCTGTTGAAGTTAATACTATTTATTCAGATGGTGTGTCTTTGGGAACATTAATTTTGTTTAAAGATATTACTCAACATATTGAAGATATGGAGACTATTAAAAATAATCAAGATATATTAATGGAAAGAGAGCGTCTAGCCTCACTTGGACAATTAATTGGTGGTATTGCTCATAACCTAAAAACACCTATAATGTCTATTTCTGGTGCTGCAGAAGGCTTAACTGATTTAGTTAAGGAATATGACTCTTCTATTGATGACCCTGAGGTTAATAGCCAAGACCATCATGATATTGCTAAAGATATGAGTGAATGGATTGTAAAAATTAAGGAGTATACTGAATATATGTCAGATATTATTACTGCAGTTAAGGGTCAGGCGGTTACTTTGTCTGAGACTGAGAATATTTCTTTTGATATTGATGAACTTGTTAAGAGAGTTGATATTTTGATGAAACATGAACTTAAAAATGCTTTGATTTATATGAATGTTCAAATGAATGCTCCTAAATCTACTAAAATACATGGTGATATTAATAGTTTAGTCCAAGTTATTAATAATATGATATCTAATGCCATTCAAGCATATAATGGTAAAACAGAACAAAACATAGATTTAATTTTAAACAAAGTAGACAGCAACTTAGTCATATCAATCAAAGACTATGGATGTGGTCTACCTCAAAAAGTAAAAGAAAAATTGTTCAAAGAAATGATTACAACTAAAGGCAAGAATGGTACCGGCCTTGGTTTATATATGTCATATTCAACTATTAAAGCGCATTTTAATGGTAATATTACATTTGAATCTGAAGAAGGAAAAGGTACTACTTTCAATATTATTTTACCTTTATAAAAAAAGGGATTAGGGGATGAAAAACTGGGATTAGGAGAAGGGTCTTCAATTCTAGCAAAAAAAAACGGGATCGAAGACCCATCCCCTAATCCCGCATTTTTTAATAATTATTTTTTATTCTTTCAATTTCATCATAATGATTTTCCAAAATATCTAAGAAAACATCATCTAACTCAGGATCAAACTGAGTACCCCTACATCTCTTAAACTCGGAAATAACTACATCCAAAGGAAGAGAATCCCTGTAACTACGTTTAGAAGTCATAGCATCAAACGTATCAGCAATAGCCGCAATTCTAGCAAAATAAGGAATATCCTCGCCCTTTAATCTACCAGGGTAGCCATTACCATCATATCTCTCATGATGATGTTTAACAATAGGAACAATATTAGCAAAAATCTTAGCAGAAGACAAAATATGTGCACCAATAGCAGGATGATTTTTAATCTCCGAATACTCATCATCAGTAAGCTTAGACTCTTTCCTTAAGATACTATCTGGAATTCCAATTTTACCAATATCGTGGAATAAACCACCAACTTCTAAGTCATGTAAATCACTATCAGAAAGTCCCAAATGTTTTCCTATTAAAACAGAATATTGAGAAACACGGTCAGAATGACCCCTTGTATATGTATCTTTTGCCTCAACAGTATATCTCAAAGTTTGAATAGTAGACAAATAAGCCTCTTCAAGTTTTTCATTTTTATTTGCTAACTCTTCATTAATTTTTTTAATTTCATTCATTTGAGCAATTGATTTTATTCCAGATTCAATTAATAAAAGCAATTGATCAAATTTATCACTTTTTTCGCAATAACCTTGAATATCTAATCTTCGGATGGTTTCTAAAGGCGGTGCTAAATCCTTGTGACCTGTCAATAATAAAATATACAATTCCTTGTTGAATTTTCTTATTTCCTCAACAACTTGGTCACCATGAATAGGTGTCATTATAAAGTCTAGCAACATTAGATCATAATGTTCTGTTTTGACTTTTTCTATTGCTTCCATCGGATCTGTAACTCCAGTAAAATCATAGCCTGAACGTTTTAAAAATATAGAAAGTGAATCTACAATTCCTTCTTCGTCATCTACTGCTATAATTCTATAATTGTTATTTTCATTAACAACTTTTTGCAATCCTTTTCTCATATAATCATCCTCCATTCTGTCAGTTTTTTCTGACTTCATGTTTATGCTCTTTATATGGTCATTATATTAGTAAAATTAATAAAAAGCAAGTCTTTTTTAAAATTTTTTAAACTCGACAAAAAGAACTATAAAATACACAGATTATTTCAAAAAACAATTATCATACCACTACTACACCAACAATTTACATAAAAAATAATTAACATAAATTGACTTTTGCACAAAAATTTAGTACAATATAAACATAAAACGTTCAGAAAAGGAGAAAACAACATGAGAAAGACAAAAGATGTAGAAGCAATGTCAAAACGGAATGGAATATTATTCTATTCTAATAAAGATCCAATGATTGGTTATGTCGCAGAAAGAGATGAAAACGGAAAGATAAAATGTGATAAAACATTTGTATTATTTGAAAAATATAAAAACTTAAAAAATTATCAGGAGGAAAATAAAGGAAAAGCATATATAAGAACAAAAAATGTCATTTTAATTGATATCATATTAACAGTAATTGCAATATGTACAAAAAATATATGGTATATTGCTGCAACAATATATTTTTCTATAACAATTTCATCAGATGTATGTGTGTTTTGCAAAATGATGTATGAAATGAAATCAAAAAAAGGAAAAGAAAGAGCACATGCAAGATATCATGCAGCAGAACATATGGTAATTAACGCATACTACAAATTGCAAAGAGTACCAACAATTGAAGAAACCAAAGAATCATCACGGTTTTCAAAAAATTGTGGCAGTAGAGAAATAATCTGTAGAATTTGGACATATTCATTAGCGAGTCTAGAAATGGCATTTATAGCAAGTAAAAGTGCTATAGTATATTTTGTTATATTTATAGGGACAATATATTTTTCAAATCTAGCCAAACGCAAAGGATGGCTTAGATTTCTACAAATATTTATAACAACATCGCCATCAGATGAAGAAATAGAAGTGGCAGTAGAGGGTATAAAATATTTTGAGAAAATGGAAGAGCAATTGTCTAAAGAAAGTTATTACATGGAAATAGCAGACATAACCGAAAAAATCAAAAATGAATTACAACTGTAATTCAGAAAGAAAAATTTTAATTAAGTAAGTCAAAAACAAAACTTAATTAAAATTTTTCTTATATATTAAAAAAATAATTAAAAACAAAACAGTGCCAAAAACACAGACTATTATAGAAAAAAGGAGGGAGAAAAATGAAAGGATTTTTAAAAATACTAATAATTATAGGAGTAGCAATTTTAACATTTCTAGTTATTAGAGGAATACTAGTAACAAAATAAAAAATGGAAGAAGGAACAAAAAATGAAAAAAGAAGAAAAAATAGAAGAAAAAACAAAGAAAACATTTTCAAAACTAAAAATAATAAAAATAACAGTAATAAGCACAATAATAATATTAGCAATAATAGCACTATCAATATACATATATAACAAAAACAAAAAACTAGACATAACATACATAACGGCGCAACTAGAAAAATCAAGTGAACTAACAACAGCAACACTAAAATTCAAAGGAATATACGACTACGAAGACAGTGGAGTAGCAGTTATAAACAAAGCAAACTTCATAATGTTATATGAAGCAACAGCAAGAGCAGGAATAGACATATCAGAAGTAAAAATTGAACAAGACAACTTCAAGCCAATAGTTTGGGTTACAATACCAAAAGCAAAAGTATTAGATATAAAAGTAGATACAAACAGCATAAAATATCTAAAAACAGATTTCACACTATTAAATACAAACCCAAAAGAAGATGCAAACAAAGCAAACTCACTAGCAGAAAAAGACGCCAAAACAGAAGTAGAGCAAATGGGAATATTAGAAGCAGCTGACCAACAAGCAGAAGCATTAGTAAAAGGACTAATACAAGACATAGTTCCAAAAAAATATGAAATACAAATAAAAAAATAACAACGTTTAACACCTCCAAAAATGTTCATAATAAAAACAGGAGGAAAAGCAATGTCAAAAAAAGCAAAAAAGAAAAACAAAACAAAAGGAACCGTATTAACAATAATACTAACGGCGCTAATAACAACAATAGGAATGTATGTATACAATACATACACAAAAATAGACGTAAATCCACAAAACTACGAAACACAAAAAACACTATCCACAGAAAAAGAACAAACTGTGGAAAACGTAGAGCAAAAAAGTCAAACAATAGCAAATACATTAGAACAAACCATGGAAAGTGTAGTAGGAATATCAAAACTAAAAGACGCAGGAAGTTCAATATTTTCCACAAACACAGAAACAACACTAGGACTAGGAACAGGAATAATCATATCAGAAAACGGATATATACTAAGTAACGAACACGTAACAGGAACAAAATATAGTACATGCTACATAACATTAGAAAATAGTAAAAAATACGACGGTACAGTAGTATGGAGCGACTCAGATTTAGATTTATCAATAACAAAAATAGAAGCAAATAATTTAAAATATATAACATTAGGGGATTCAAGCAAAATAAGAATAGGGGAAACAGTATATGCAATAGGAAATCCAATAGGATTCGAATTTAGAAGAACAGTAACATCAGGAATAATAAGCAGTAAAAATAGAACAATAAAACTAGAAGAAAAAGAAAATACAACATACATGTCAGACTTAATCCAAACAGATGCAACAATAAACCCAGGAAACAGCGGTGGACCTTTAATATACCCAAACGGAGAAGTAATACGGAATTAATACAGTAAAAATATCTTCCGCAGAAGGAATAGGATTTGCAATTCCAATAAATGTAGTAAAACCAGTAATTCAAAGTTTTATAAAAAATAAAAAATTTGAACAAGCAACAATGGGAGTATACACATATGATAAAAATGTCATACCGTATTTAGATAATAGTTCTGGAAATTCAATTAATAATACATTGAAATTCGACAGTGGAATATATGTAACTCAAATTATAAAAAATGGACCTGCATCAAAAACAGAATTAAAAGAAGGAGATATAATTGTAGCAATAGATGATAAAGAACTTGAAACAATGAATGATTTACGAGAATATATTTATAGCAAAAATCCAAATGATATTGTAACATTACAAATTGCAAGAGGTAAAATAAACAAAACAATATCAATAGTATTACGGAAAAAAATAAAAATTTCGGAAGGAAGACACGCAAACAACAATTTTACGGACTGTGAATTATAACCATAAAATCCGGAATTTTTTAGATTTTCTATTAATCTATTGAGATAATTATCAAAATAAGATATAATAAGAACGAATTCGATGAAAGACATTAAGAAAAAAAATTCAAAAACAAAAGGAGAAAAAAATGAATAAATACATGAAAATTGCAAAAGAAAATGCAGACAATGGAATAAAAAACAAAGAAGGTGGACCATTTGGAGCCGTAATAACAGATAAAGAAGGTAACATAATTGCAAATGGGAATAACAGAGTATTAAAAAACAATGACCCAACGGCTCATGCAGAAGTTGTAGCAATAAGAGAAGCATGCAAAAAACTAAACACATATGATTTATCAAACTGCATCTTATATACATCTTGTGAGCCATGCCCAATGTGTCTATCTGCAATAATATGGGCAAATATCAAAGAAGTATATTATGGTTGTACAAAAGAGGATGCAGGGGAGATAGGCTTTAGAGATGATATTATTTATGATTATATAAAGGGAAACAACAAGGATTTGATACACTTAACTCATTTAGATAGGGACGAGTGTATTAAAACATTTGAAAAATATAAAGAAGAAAAAGGAACAATATATTAAAATTTATATTTTACTAAACAAATAGTAAGTTGTAGGGAAGATATAAAAAA
>ULMV01041536.1_pt1 | contig 28661 bp, 28 predicted proteins | sample 1951751 | NCBI WGS metagenome assembly ULMV01 (sample SAMEA4835560, study PRJEB28245) | human gut metagenome | biome: gut microbiome; material: fecal sample | place: Denmark | collected 2008 | reverse complement strand
GCTTTGTGGCTCAACACGCTAAAGCGAATCAAAGAAAAATTTCCAATTTTTCTTATCTGTTCTATTGTGTAGTGTTACAATTGATGTGAACAAAAATGATTTTTTTCAACAAAACCTTGCCAAAAACGGAAATAAAAGGTATAATAAAAATATACTAAAAAATATAACGAAAAGAGAGGAGCGATTTTTATGCAAATAAAAATAACAGGAAAGGAACTAAAGGTAACAGAAGCAATAAACGATTATGTAGAAAGAAAGATGGACAGAATAGCAAAATACTTTGATAATGCAGAAGCAGATGTAACAATAAGAGTAGAAAAAAATGTACAAATTGCAGAAATAAAAGTATCAGCAAATGGTGAAATGTTCAGAGCAGTAACAGAGGATAAAGACCTATATGCTTCAATAGATAAAGATATAGATATATTAGAAGGACAAATCAGAAAATCAAAAACAAAGAAAGATAAAATGATGAAAGAGGCAAGTTTAAAATCATTAGATGTTGAAGGTCCAGTACATGAAGTTACAGATGAAATATTAAAAACAGAATATTATGATATTAAACCAATGACACCAGAAGATGCAAAATTAAAATTGCAAGAAAGACCAACTCAAATGTTCTTAGCATTTGTTAATGTTGAAACTTCTAAAGTTAATGTTATCCATAAATTAAAAGATGGTAAAAATTATGGTTTAATCGAACCAGAAGCTTAATGAATAATAGAATAGATTGAAGAGAAATAGCAGAAATGTATTACAGCATTCTGCTATTTTTTAAAATCAATTAATAAAAAGTAATGGGGAGATGATATGAAAAATTGGATGGGATATGATATAACCAAAAAAAGTTGCCTTAAATATTTTTTATTTAAAGTAACTTTTTTATTAATTACTTGAAAATTTTAGATTTAAGCAAAAAAGAAATCAAAGAAAATCCAGAAATTGACACTATACTAGAATATGATTATATTGAAACAGGTTCTTTGATTTCGATAAAAAAGAATGTTGAAAACATATTAATACCATCAGAAGAGCGACATATTAAATCTATATAAAAATGATATAGTAAAATATAGTGGAGATGATTCGGTTAAAGTACAAAGTATTTTTGAAGAAATATCATCTCAATTACAAAAATATGAAAAAAGATTTTCTTTTAATGCAATTCAAAAAGATGCAAGATATAGAGATTATAAAGATGCATTTTTTTGGCTTCAAGAATCTATGATTGTAAATATTGCATATAATACAACTGAACCTAATATAGGACTTAGATTAAATGGGGAATCAAGTGCATTGAAATGCTACATGGGAGGTACTGGATTATTAATTTCTTTAGCATTTGATGAAAAAGGATTGGTTGATGAAGAAGTATATAAGAAGATTTTATTTAATAAGCTTGCATTTAATGAAGGGATGATTATGGAAAACATTGTTGCACAAATGCTTACTGCAACAGGAAAAAATTATACTTTTTCTTCTTTAAACAAGTTTAGAAACAAATATAAAGAATATTTGTAAACAGGATATATGTTACATATAGATGATTTAAAGGTGGAAGAAGATATAGTATTTTTACTGATTTATATGACATGCTTATTATAGTTATATAATTGCCAATTCTAAAAAGCACAAAAAAGTATACTATATTTTTAATAAAACAAATGTCAAAAACAAGAAATTATTTGAAAAAACAATGGTTTCTTAATTTTTTTTGTTTTTTGTAAACAAAAATAAACAAAAAGTATTGAAAAAAAAGTTGAGAAATGATATAGTAAATATGATATGAAAAAATTCGACAAAAAAGAACAAATAAAAATAATAAAAGCAATATTAATAGTAATATGGATGATAGTAATATTTAATTTCTCAAATCAAGGTGGAACCGAATCAAGTGGAACAAGCTCAAAAGTGACCAAAATAATAATAAATGTAATAACAAAAGATAAAGAAGAACCCAATAAACAAACAGAGGAATGTATAGAAAAAGTTGTACGAAAAGGAGCACATTACACCATCTATACAGTCGGAGGATTCTTAATAATGAACTATACATATTCAATGGAGAAAAACAAAAAGCAAAAGATATTAGTAAGTTTACTTTTTGGCGCATTTTACGCGACTACAGATGAACTGCATCAATATTTTGTACCTGGAAGAAGTGCAAGATTATTTGATGTTGGGTTAGACACATTAGGAGTGCTTACTGGAATATATATACATTTAGGAAGTATGGTTTTAATTAACAAGCTATCCAGAAAGCAAGTAGATGGTTTAAATTAAAATGAATTGATTTAGGGATGTTTAAAAGGGGGAAGCTAAAGTGAATACAAATTTAGCACGTGAAGAAGTCGTTGACGTTGTTGATAATGTAATACCAAATATACATGCATTACCAACAGTCACAAAAGAAACAACTAGATTCCGTCAAGGTGAAGCGCTTGGCTACAAGATATTAAAAAGAATTGTGGACATAATAGGAGCGTTATTTGGAATTATAATGCTAGTGCCAATGACAATAGGAATATACATAGCAAATTTAATAGTTGGGGATAATGGACCAATTTTCTATTCTCAAAATAGGATCGGAAAAGATGGTAAAATCTTCAAAATGTATAAATTTAGATCAATGGTCATGGGAGCAGATGAGAAATTAGAAAAATATTTAGAAGAGAATGAAGAAGCAAGAAAAGAGTATAAAATAAATAAAAAATTGAAAGATGATCCAAGAGTAACAAAGATAGGAAAATTTATTAGAAAAACTTCGATTGATGAATTTCCTCAATTTGTTAATGTTCTTAAAGGTGATATGAGTTTGGTTGGACCTAGACCATATCTTCCTAGAGAAATTGATGATATGGGAAAGGCTTATCCTTATATTACTGCAGTTAAACCTGGTGTTACAGGATTGTGGCAGGTTAGTGGAAGAAATGATGTTACATTTGAGGAAAGACTTGATTTAGATATACAATATTATAAACAAAAAGGAATAAAATCAGATATGAAATTATTAGGAAAGACGGTTAAAAAAGTTGCATTTAAGGAAGGAGCTAGATAAATGACAATTGATATAATATGCCCTTTGTATAATGCTGAGAATGATATAGAAAATTTACACAAGTCATTATTAATGCAAAAAAACGTTTTAATAAATAAAATAATATATATATTAACTGAGTGTAAAGATAATACAGAAAAGATATTAAATGATTTACATATACCATATGAGAAAATAAAAAAGGAAGAATTTTCTCATAGTTTGACAAGAGAAAATGCAGCTTTAAAAAGTGAGGCAGATATTGTTGTTTTTATTACACAGGATATTAAAATAAAAAGAGATGATTGGTTATATTTTTTAACTAAGGATATTGCTAATGGAAGTGTTGCTGCTTGTTATAGTAGACAATTATGTAATAATAATACAATTGAAAAATATACTAGAGAATGTAATTACCCTAAAGAATCAAAAGTTGTTAGCAAAGATGATATAGAAAAAATGGGATTAAGAGCATTTTTCTTTTCTGATGCTTCTTCTGCAATTAATAGAAAAATATTTGCAAAATTAAATGGCTATGATAATAAAAACTTAGTTATTAGTGAAGACATGTATATTGCATATAAATTAATAACAAATGGATATAAAATAAAATATTGTGCGGATTCAGAGGTGGTACATTCACACAAATTTACATTAAAACAGTATTATAATAGATATAAAGATACAGGAAAGTTTTTTAAACAAAATGATTATTTAAATAATTATAAAGTAAATCAAGCAGGTGGAAGTATGGCAAAGTATGTTTTAAAAAGAGCTATACAAGATAAGAATTGGAGTGTACTAATTAAGTTTGTTCCTAATATGGCTGTTAGATTTATTGGGATGAAAATGGGGAAAATAAATGGATGATAGAAAAATTAAAAATGTAGTGATTGTAAATGACTTTAATTATGTTCAAGGGGGAGCTAGTAAAGTTGCGATTGATACTGCAAAAATATTGAAAGAACAAGGAATAAAAGTTTTCTTTTTTTCAGCTGTTAATAAAGAGAATGAAAAAATAAACGGAGTAAAATATATTTCAACTAATCAGCAAGAAGCTTTAAAGGAAAAAAATAAAATCAAAGGCGCTATTAATGGAATATATAATTTAAAGGCAAAAAAAGAACTAAAAAAGTTACTAAAAACTTTAGACAGAGATAACACAATTATACATGTGCATGGATGGACTAAAGCATTATCAAGTAGTGTTTTTGATATAGCATTTAAAATGAGATTTAAAGTTGTATTGACATTACATGACTATTTTACAGCATGCCCAAATGGCGGATATTTTAATTATAAGAAAAATGAGATATGCAAGTTTAAACCATTATCTTGGAAATGCATAAAATGCAACTGTGATTCAAGAAATTATGGATTTAAACTATATAGATTAATTAGACAATTCGTACAAAATAAAATAGTAAAATTAAATGATAAGTTAGAAAATGTAATTACAATATCAGAATTTAGTGAAAAAATATTAAAAACGACTCTAGGAAAAAATACAAGAGTAACAAGAATTTATAATCCAATAGATATTGAAAAAAATTTGGAAAAGGTAGACCCTAGTAAAAATGAATATTATTTGTACGTTGGAAGAGTTTCAAAAGAAAAAGGTGTAGATTTATTTTGCCAAGCTATTTCCGAATTGGATTATAAAGGTATAGTTGTGGGGGATGGAGATGAAAGACAAAAACTTGAAACAGAATTTCCTAATATAGAGTTTACAGGTTGGAAAAATAAAGATGAGGTAAAACAGTACATGAAAGGAGCTAAAGCTTTAATTTTTCCGAGTAAGTGGTATGAAGGGGCACCACTTACACCATTAGAAGCTATGCAATATGGTGTTCCTTGTATTTGTTCAAATGTTTCGGCGGCTGTTGATTATAGTATAGATAATATTTTGATATTTGAATTAAATAAAGATGAATTGAAAAAGAAAATTGTTTGTTATGAGAAAAATATAGATAAATATAGTAAGGAAAGTTTTGAATTTGTAAAAAGCAGAATAAATATTGATTATGGGAATGAAATAACAAATTATTTTAAGAAGATTATATAATTGAAAGAAAATATAATAGAAAAATAGAAGATTGTTGTTTTAAATGTACAGGAATATTAGAACAAAAAAGATAAAAAATTACAATTATTAGAAATGATATTATAGTATAATAAATGAAATTAACGAGAAATGGAAAATAAGAGCATTAAGAATTGATGAAGATAGGATTATATATAAATTATAATAATTAAAACCTATTGACAGAGAAAAAGTTAGGAGAATTAAGGCGAAAAATGAAATATGTTTTATAGCTGAAAACATTCATAGAATACTGTTAGAATATTTTTTTTATAATGAATATGTTCCAAGAGATACTAAAGAAAACAACTATAAAAAATATTTTGATATTTGTCAATATTTGAATATAATTTAGAAGAAGGGGAAAAGATGAAAATTGATATTATAACTAGACATGCAATAGCTAATTATGGTTCTATATTACAAGCATATGCAACGGAAAAAATGCTTGATAAGTTAAATATAGAAAATGAAATAATTGATTATGTTAGAGTAGAAGAAAATAGTAAAAATTTAGTAAAAACATATATGAAAAATTCAAAAAAATGGAATAGGAATTTTATTACTAGATTTATTTATAAAATTATACAAAAACCTAATTTAGATATAATGAATAACAAGTTTGCTAAATATAGAAAAAAATACTTGAAATTGACTTCTAAACAATATAAAAATAAAAATGAGTTAATGGAAGATTTACCACAAGCCGATATATATTGTACAGGTAGTGACCAAGTATGGGGGCAAATTGCTAATGATGATTATGACGAAAATTATTTTTTGGAATTTGTGCCAAATGATAAAAGATGTATTGCATATTCTGCAAGCTTTGGAAAAAATAAATTATCAGAAAATTTAAAGATTAAATTACCAAAACTAATGGAGAAATATTCTGATATTATGGTAAGAGAATTGTCAGCTGTTAAAATACTAAATGCAAGTGGAATTGATAATGTAAAGTTAGTTTTGGATCCTACATTATTATTATCTAAAGAAGAATGGGAAGAAAATTTAAAAATTAAAAATAATGAAAAAGAGCAATATATTTTAACGTACCAATTACACCACAATAAGGAATTTGACAAGTATTTGAAAAAATTGGCGAAAGCAACTAATCTAAAGGTGGTAAGGCTTAGCTCATCAATATACTATAAATTTAAGTATGGAAAATTTGTATATTTACCTGATTTAGAACAGTTTTTGACATATTTTAAAAATGCTAAATATGTTGTAACAGATTCTTTTCATGGAACTGTATTTTCTATAATTTTTAACAAACAAGTAATTGACATTTTGCCTGGAAAAACTAGAACAAGAATAGAAAGTATATTAAAATTATTTGGTATGGAAGATAGAATAGTAAATGACTATAATGATATGTCTATCATAAATAAAGAAATTGATTATAAAAAAGTAAATGACATATTAGATAAAGAAAGAAAAAAATCAATTGAATATTTAAGAAAGGCTATTGAAAGGGGAAACGATGAATAAGGTAGATGTTGCAATTCAATCGTATAAAAAGCCAGAATCATTGGTATATACATTATTTTCTTTAAAAAAATATTGTGGAGAGCATATTGATACAATATATATTAATGATGATTGTTCTGGAAATAATATTACAAAATATTATGAAAGTGAAGAATTAAAAAAGAGATTAGCTCCTATAAAGTTACGAGTAAGAGTAAATATTAAACCAAGTGGATATACACATACACTATTAACAAAAGAAATGTGGAATGCAAAAAAATGTAAAGAAAAAATTAGATTAATAGGGCATTTGGCTATAAAAAGATTAAAATATTATAGTACCTCTAATGATATTAGATATCAATGGGCAATAAATAATTCAGATAAAAAATATTTGTTTTTAATACATGATGATATCAAGTTCTTTAATGATATATTAGGAATGTATATTAGAGAAATTGAAAAAAATAAGAATATTGCTATTGTAGGAGATTTAGGAGGATCAAAAAGATGTCCGTTTGGTCCTTGTGGAAAGAAATGTTCACCCCAAAAAATTATGCAAAAAGAATATCCTTGTGCAAATTGGCCAATAACAGGAAAACAAAGCTTAATGCATACGATATTAGGAAGATATAAAAGAAATTGTAGAATTAATGAATGGTGTTGTTTGATAAATTTAGATATAGCGAAACGTCTTGTAAATGAATATGGAATTTATTTTGGAAATTACGAAGGAGGAGGAGATGTTGGTACATACTGGTTTGATAAAATAATTAAGCTAGGATATGAATTTATAGATCCACTTCCAGATTTTAAAAAAAGAAAAGAATATTATTTACATTGGTGGCAAGGATACGAAGGACACGAGGTATGGGTAGATTATGGAAATGGTATTGCTAAATATGAAAATGATTATATAAAGAAATGTTTACTTGAAGAATTTGATTATAAATTTGAGGAGGAATAATGAAAAACGAAAGATTAAAGCTTAATCCTATAGATATTGTAATATATACTATATTTATAGGTTTAACATTAATAGATTTTATATTTTCTATAAATCAGGATAAAGATATATTTGTGTGTATCACTTTCATAATAATAGGAATTTCAAGTATAATCTTTTTTATTACGGATAGAGGAGGAGTTACGGTAGATAAAATTATATATATTTTTATGTATTTGTTTTGTTATTATGCACCGTATCACCAATACCTGGATAATTATATAATACATCCTAATAGTCCATTTTCTGAAAGTGAGTTTTTATTTGCTAATATAATTATATTAATTTTTCTATTTTTATATACTTTTTCTAAAAGACTTATATTAAAAAAAGTACAAGTAAAAAAGATAAAATATGATGAAAGAATAAGTATTAATGAATTAAGTCTAAGTATACTAACCATTATAAGTATAGTATGTTTAATAATATTATATAAATCTAAATTACTATTTTCTACAAATGAAAATATAGAAAATTCAGATGGAATCTATATAACTATGGTAAGAATGGCTAGATTTTTTCCAGTTGCTAGTTTACTAATATATATTTTTGCTAACAAAGAGAAATTAGTAAATGCGAGAAAAATTAATAAAAAAATATTTATAGTAGTAATTGCTTTAATAAATTTAATAATATATTTTCCTTTAAATGGTACTGTTAGTAGATATTTACTTTTTGGAACATATATAATGATATTTTTTGCGTTATCAAATAAGTTAAAGTATAAATCATTAATTTTAGTTGTTGCAAGTATAGGATTTTATGTTATATTTCCTGCGTTTAATTTTTTTAAAAATCATACAATATTTGAATTGTCTGAATTCAGGTTAGGAGGTTTTTCTACTAATTATATCGATTATGATGCATATCAAGTCTTGATGCTTTCAGTTAGATATGCAAAGAGTCATGGTGTTCTATATGGTGCTAATATTCTTTCTGGGATTTTATGTATTGTACCTAGAAGTATATTTACTAAAAAATTGTATCCCTCAGGACAAATCGTTGCAGAATATTTTAATTTTAAGTTTTTAAATATTTCATGCCCACTATTTGCAGAGTTTTATATAGCAGGAGGAGTAATAGCTATAATATTTGGAACAATATTATTTTCTTTAATTAATAAAATAATAGAAAATAAAATGATGAACAATAATATATTATTTAAAGGAATATATACAATAACATTGGGTATGATGTTTATTTTTATGCGAGGAGCGTTTCTTCCGACTATGTCGATGTATTTGTGCCTCATAATAGTATATATTGTTGTATATTATATATGCACACCTTTTAAGAAAAAAGAAGTTATAAAGGAATGAGTATAGTGAATAATTTAGATAATTTTAAATTTAAATGTACAGGGTGTAACTGTTGTAAAGAAATTTGCCCTAAAAAGGCTATAAAATTTGAAAGTAATAAAGAGGGCTTTTTGGAATACAAAATAGATAAGGAAAAATGTATAAATTGTGGATTGTGTATAAAAAAGTGTCCACAGTTAAATGAGATAAAAAAAGAAAATTTTAATACTGAATATTATGCAGCACATTCCAAGAGTGAAGAAGTTATTTTAAAAAGTACGTCAGGAGGAATGTTTACAATTCTTGCAAATGCTATAGCACAAGCTAATGAATATGCTATTTTTGGATGTTTTTTTGATGAAAAAATGGTGGCGAAACATGGATATGTAAATGATATAAAAGACTTGGATAAATTTAAAGGGTCAAAATATATACAAAGTGATACTCAAAATATTTTTCAAAAAGTAAAAGAACAATTAGAAGAAGGAAAAGTTGTTTTATTTACAGGTACTCCTTGTCAGATAGCGGGGCTTAGAAAATTTTTGGAAAATAAAAATTATGATAATTTATATACTATAGATATAATTTGTCATGGAGTTCCTAGCCCATTATTATTTAAAAAATATAAAGAATATTTAGAACAAGAAAACAATGCTAAATTAATAAAGTATGAGTTTAGAAATAAAAGCAAAAAAACGTGGGAACTCTGTTACTACTATTATTTTGACAATGGAAAACATAAAAGTAATGTTTGTTCAATGGATTCCTATTATTCTAACTTTATTGATGGAACTACATATAGGGAGTGTTGTTATGAATGCAAATATGCTAAAAAAGATAGAATATCAGATATTACAATTGGAGACTTTTGGGGAATTCAAAATGAGCATCCTAATAATTATAATAAATATGGTAATTCTGCTATTATTGTAAATACAAAAAAAGGAAAAGAGTTATTCGAAAAAATAAAGAATGACATAAATTTCGAGAAGAGCTCTTTTGAGAAAATTAGTAAGTATAATAAAAACTTAAAACAACCAACAGTAAGAAAAAATATAAGAGATAATATTTATAATGAAATAAAGGAAAAAAATTACGAACAAATAGTTAAAGAAAATATGAAATTTAAAATTTCAGCAATAACTATAATAAAAGCGTATTTCCCTAGAAAATTAAAAGATACTATAAAAAAAATATTAAAATAGTATAGGAGAAAATAGAAAATGGATTTGATAAGTGTTATAGTTCCCATATACAATGTAGAAAGATATTTGGAAAAATGTATAAATTCTATAACAAAACAGACATATAAAAATTTAGAAATAATCTTAGTGAATGATGGTTCGACAGATAATTCTTTGAATATTTGCCAAAAAATTGAGAAATCAGATAAAAGAATAAAAATAATAAATAAAAAAAATGAGGGAGTATCCATTGCAAGAAATGAAGGATTAAAAATTGCAAATGGAAAATATGTGACGTTTATAGATAGTGATGATTATATTCAAAATGACATGATACAATACTTATATGAAATTATTTTAAAAGGTGTAGATATTGCAATATGTGACTATATAATATTGGATGAAAAAAATAATAGAAAAATAAGAAACTATAATTGCACAAATAAGATTAGTATATTTGAACAAAAAGAAGCCTTAATTAGGTTATTAAAAGATAAAGAAATACATAATTATGCATGGGCGAAATTGTATAAAATGGAATTGTTTAAAAACATAAAGTACCCAGTTGGAAGAAAAATGGAAGATTTGGGAATTATGTATAAATTATTTTTGGAAGCTGTAAAGATTGGATATGGAACCGAAAAAAAATATTTTTATATTCAAAGAGAAGAAAGTATTATGCACACAATAAGTGAGAATTTTTATAAAGACTTATATGAATTATCTTTTGAAAGATTTAAAACTATAAAAAAGAGATATCCTTTTTTATTAGAAAATGATATAAATATGATTTTAAGAATATTAGGAGTATATAGAAAATGCAATATTTTTGATTATAACTATATTAGAGATAGTAAAATGGAAGAGATATATGAGAAAATATTGAAGGGAAAAACTTTAAAAATATTTTTTAAGGTTGATGCCAAATACAAAATCAAGATGATTTTGTTTAGAATAAATCGAAATATATACCGAAATATATAAAATAAAAAATACTGAGAGAAAAAATGAAATTATTATAATTTAAGAAAGGAAAAAAATGCGTTCACAAAATTCAATAAAAAATACAGTAGTATCAATGGCAATGAGTATTATAACAATATTAATAGGGTTAGTGACTCAGAAAATATTCATAAAGATATTAGGAACAGAATATTTAGGGATAAATGGATTATTTACAAATATATTATCAATGCTAGCAATTGCAGAACTTGGAATAGGTTCAGCAATTATATATAGTTTATATAAACCAATAGCAGAAAATAACAAAGAAAAGATAAAATCATTGATAGGATTTTATAAAAAAAGTTATAGAATCATTGCTCTAATAGTTACGATAATAGGAATATGTGTAATTCCGTTTTTAGGAAAGATAGTAGGAAAAACAGATATACAGGAAAGTATTACATTTTTGTATTTATTATTTTTGTTTGATACAGTAGCATCATATTTACTAACATATAAAAGATCAATATTATATGCTAGTCAGAAAACATATATAATAAACATTGTTCATATTTTATATTTAGTATTAATGAATACTTTACAAATAGTTATACTTGTATTAACCCAAAATTACATAGCATATTTAGTTATAAAGATTATATTTAGAATAATAGAAAATATAGTTATAACAATAATTGCTAATAAAATGTATCCGTATATAAAAGAAAAAAATGTAAAAGAGATAGATAAACAAACTAGAAATAGTATTATATTAAAAGTTAAGGGGTTGATATTCCATAAGATTGCAACTTTTGTAGTACTAGGTTCAGATAATATTATAATATCAACTTTTTTAGGAGTTGCGACAGTAGGACTATATTCTAATTATAATACTATCTTACAAGCTGTAAATAATCTGTTTTCACAAGTGTTTTCATCTATAACAGCAAGTGTTGGAAATCTACTTGTCGAAAAAGAAAAAGAAAAAACATATAAAATATATAAAAATATGTTATTTATCAACTCTTGGATGTATAATTTTTCTGCAATTGCTATATTATGCTTGATGGAACCATTTATAAAAATATGGATTGGCGATCAATATTTGTTAAGCTATGGAGTTTTAATAATATTATCAATTAATTTCTATGTGCAAGGAATGAGAAAAACATCAAATACGTTTAAAGAAGCTGCTGGAATTTTTCACGAGGATAGATTTGTACCTATAATGGAATCAATAATAAATATAGTTGCTTCAATAGCTTTCTTAAAAATATGGGGATTAGCAGGTGTATTTTTAGGTACAGTTACCAGTTCATTAATATTATTTTTATATAGTTATCCAGTATATGTATATAAAAAACTGTTTAATAGAACATATTGGCAATTTTTAAAAGAACATTCTAAATATTTAATGATTTCAGCAATATGTGGGATTATAACTGTTGTCATAACGAAAAATATTAAATTAAATAATAATTTCATACAACTAATTTTAAATGGTATTATAGTTGTAATTGTTCCAAATTTATTACAATATTTAATTTTTAGGAAAAGAGAAGAATTTGAGTATGTGAAAGGTATGATAATTAACATGGTACAAAAAGGAAAAAAAGAATGAAAAAATTAGCAATTTTGACAATCAATGATGATTGTAATTTAGGAAACAGACTCCAAAACTATGCCACACAAGAGACACTAAAAAAATACAACATAAAAGTAGAAACAATACAAAATCAAAAAGGAATAGTAGGAAAAGGATATATTAAAAAGAAACTAAAAGAGCTAATAAAAAGAATATTAATCATAAAGCCCAAATACAAGAGATACAACAACTTTATGAAATTTAACAAAAATATAAAATACTCAAAATATTATATAGACATGAACCATATTCCTAATAAATTAGCAACAGAGTACAATCAATATATAACAGGAAGTGACCAAGTTTGGAATCCAAACTTCAATAGAATGTCAGACATAGACTTTCTAAAATTTGCACCAAAAGAAAAAAGAAGTTCTTTTAGTGCAAGTTTTGGAATTAGCGAAATACCAGAAGAATTAAAAGAGTATTATAAAAACAACTTATTAGAAATGCAAAATCTTTCTGTAAGAGAAGATAGAGGCAAAGAAATAATAGAAGAACTAACAGGAAGAAAAGATGCAGAAGTACTAATAGATCCAACGATGATGTTAACAGCAGAAGAATGGGATAAGGTTTCTAAAAAACCTAGAAAATTAACAACGGACAAATACATATTAAATTATTTTCTAGGTAATTTATCAGAAAAAAGAAGAAAAGAAATAGAAAATGTAGCAACTCAAAATGGTTGTACGATAATTAACTTAATGGATAAAAATGACCCATTATATGCATCAGGACCAAGTGAATTTTTATACTTAGTAAAAAATGCCTTTATGATATGTACTGATTCTTATCATGGTTCAATATTTTCTATAATTTACAATAAACCATTTGTTGTTTTTGATAGAGAAGAGAATATTGTAAATATGAATTCAAGATTAGAAACTTTATTATCAAAATTTCAATTACAAGAAAGATATAGTAAAGACGGAAAAATACCAGAAGAACTGTTACAATGTGATTATACAGAATGTTATAAAATACTCGAATTAGAAAAAGAAAAAACAAATGAGTATATAGAAAAAATCTTAAATAGCAGCAATGATGAGAAAAATAAGGAAGGAAGCATCAATTGAAAGAAAAAAGTCAAATAAAAATGGGAGCTATATTATCATATGCCATAATTGTAGTAAACATGCTAGTTGGAATATTATATACACCAATATTAACAGCAAAACTAGGGCAATCAGAATATGGATTATATTCATTAGTCACATCGGTTGTTTCCTATTTAACAATATTAGATTTTGGCTTTGGAAATGCAATAATAATTTATACAACAAAATATAGGGTAAGCAAGCAAAAAGAAAAAGAAGAAAAGCTACATGGAATGTTTCTTATAATTTATACGATAATTGGTATCATAGCAGGAATTATAGGAGCTATTTTATGGATAAATGTCGATAAATTATTTGGAAATTCCATGACACATGAGGAATTGCAAAAAGCAAAAGTTTTGATGGGAATATTAACATTAAATTTGGTGTTAACATTTCCATTAAGTGTATTTAGCTCAATAATAACAGCATATGAAAAATTTATATTTTCTAAGTTACTTAATTTAATAAGAATTATAGCTACACCTATAGTAATGTTAGTTTTATTAAACTTTGGATATAAATCAATAGCTTTAGTTATTTTAAATACAGTACTTAATTTGGTAACACTGATATTAAACTATGTATATTGTAAACAAAAATTACATATTAAACTTAAATTTGGTAAGATAGATATAAAGTTACTAAAAGAAATAATGGCATATTCGGTATGGATATTTTTAAATAGTATTATGGACAAAATAAATTGGAATGTGGATCAATTTATTTTAGGGACAATATCAGGTACAGCTGTAGTAGCTATATATTCAGTAGCAAGCCAGTTAAACCAAATGTATTTAAATTTTTCAACCGCTATCACAGGAGTAATGTTACCTAAAGTAGCTAAGATGGAAGAACAAAAAGCTACTGATGAAGAATTTTCACAGGTATTTATACAAACAGGGAGAATTCAATACATAGTAATGGCATTAATAATGTCAGGATTTGTATTATATGGACAAGAATTTATAAATCTTTTATGGGTTGGACCAGAATATAGCCAATCATACATGATTGCTTGCATATTAATGTTACCGCTAACAATACCATTAATACAGAATGTTGGTTTAAACATAATACAAGCTAAAAACCAGTATAAGCTTAGAGTTATAGTATTATTTGTTTTTGCAATATTTAACTTGATAGTCACTGTATTTTTAGCAAAATTATACGGCGGAATTGGTGCTGCAATAGGAACATCATTATCAATAATTTGCGGTCAAATAATATTTATGAATATTTTCTATTATAAAAAAACACATATAAATATACCTGAATTTTGGAAAAATATTCTTAAGATGAGTATACCTGTATTAGTAGTTGCCTTTTTTGGAGTTATAATAAAAAAGGTTTGGCCAATAGATAATAATTTGAAATTAGTAATCCAAATATTAATTTATACAGTTTTGTATTTAGGAATAATGTGGAAATTTGGAACAAATCAATATGAAAAAGAATTAGTAACTAAACCTTTAAATAAGCTATTTAAAAAGTAGAAAGGTAGGTAATTATATGGATGAGATGCCTAAAGCTTTTGCTTGTATTAATAAAGATAATAAAATAAGAAATAGTAGTTCATCCGGAGGAATGTTCACATTATTGGCAGAAAATATATTACAAAATGGAGGCGTCGTATTTGGAGTAGCATTTGATGAGAACTATAGCATAATTCATACATATGCAGAAAACAAAAAAGACTGTGAAAAATTCAGAGGATCCAAATATGCACAAAGTCAAATTGGAGACAGTTTAAAAAAAGTAAAAGAATTTTTAGAAGATGGAAGATATGTGCTATTTACAGGAACGCCATGTCAAATTGAAGGGCTAAAAAAATATTTGAATAAAGAATATGAAAAATTGTATACACAAGACATAATTTGTCATGGAGTTCCACCACATAAAGTATGGGAAAGGTATTTGAAATTTAGAAAAGAACAATCAGGTCAGAATCCAGAAAATATATCATTTAGAAATAAAGATGAAGGCTGGAGAAAATTCAGCATGAAGTTTGAATATAAAGATGGTCAGAATTATATAAATAATTTGGATCAAGACCCATATATGCAAGCATTCTTGAGAAACACAAGCTTAAGAGAATCATGTTACAACTGTCAATTCAAGAAAAAGAATAGAGCATCAGACATAACATTAGCAGACTTTTGGGGAATAGAGAATGTTGCTCCAGAAATGGATGATGACAAAGGAACATCTTTAGTAATAGTAAATTCAGAAAAAGGAAAGCAGATATTTGAACAAATAAAAGATAAAATAATTTATAAACAGGTTGATTTTGAAGAAGCAATAAGATATAATCCAAGTATGACAAAATCTGTAAAACCAGATTATAATAGAAAAAAATTCTTCGAAAATTTAGACAAAATGCCATTTGATAAATTGGTAAAAAAATATACATATACACCAAGTATAATAAAAAGAATCTATTGGAAAGTGAAAAGAATAGCCAAAAGGTAATAAGAAAAAACTAAGAGGGGGATTAGTATATGGGAAATACTAATAAAGCTTTAATCATAGCTGCAAGTGTTCTTTTTGCACTATTAGTAATTTCATTAGGAGAGTATATATATTCACAATCAAGTGAGAGCGAAAATGCAGAATCAACAATAGCTGATATGGAAGCAATGACACGTAATAAACAATATGAATTATATAGTGGAATTAGAAGTGGCGGAGAAGTAAAACGTTTGTTAAAACTTGCTGCTGATAACAATCAAGAATTATATAAAAGTCAAGATACAATAAAAAGTTGTGTATGTATACGTACAAATGTAGATAGCATTTTAAAAAAATTTGCAAATGATGGGCAGATGAAAGCAGGGCTAAATGGTTCAAGAAGTTATGGTGTAAGATATCCTAGCAACATATACCAGATAGCAGATTGTATATCAATTTATCAAAAATATAATGTAAGATTTTCTTATAATGAATATGGCTATATATGGGAAATAAATATAGAGAATGTAGATGGAAATAAGTAAAAAAATGAAAAAAGTTATAAATATAATATCAATAATAATTTGGATGGCAGTAATATTTACTTTTTCTGCAATGTCAGGGGAAGAATCGAATCAAAAAAGTAAAGAAGCAATAAAAGAAACTGTAAATACAATAAAAAATTTAGACTCAAAAGAAAGTGTGGAGTCAGAGGAGAAGACAACAACAGAACCTAATAAAGATGTTGCAGAAAAGCCTAAAAACAATGAAGAGGCACCAAAAGAACGACTTGTAGAAAAATTAAATACGCCATTACGAAAATGTATGCATGCTAGTGAATATTGCATATTAAGTATTTTAATATTGAATTGTATGCAAAAATATAATATAAAAAAGTCAAAATCAATAATAATTGCAATAATAATATCATTTATATATGCATGTACAGATGAATTTCACCAACTGTTCGTAATAGGCAGAACAAGCCGATTTACAGATGTTTTGATAGATACTGCGGGTGCAATAATAGGATGTGTTTTTTATATAATAATTTTAAAAATAATATTAAACTTAAAAAACAACAAAAAATTTATAAATGGTAAAATTAAGTGACGCACTTTGAAATAAAAATAGACACATAAGATTACAAATGATACAATGTGATTGTCAAGAAAACATTGAAATGATTTGTAAAAATATGTGTCAAAAAGATTATAACAAAAAAATAGAAAAAAAGAAATACCAACATTTAAATTATGTTGAAAAAACACAAATAGAAAGATGGTATAACATAGAAAAGAAGGCATGTTCAGAGATAGCAAAATTATTAAATAAAAGTGTGAGAACAATACAAAGAGAAATAAAAAGAGGAATGGTAGAAAATCTAACAACACAGTTAGAAATAAAATATGTATATAGTGCAGATGTATCAGAGAAAAAATATAAAGCAGAATTTAAAGATAAATTTAAAACAATAACATTTGATAATAGATTAATCAGAAGATTTTATTGCAATTTATAAAACAACAAAAAATTTCAAAAAACTATTGCACAATAAAATATAAAATGTTATAATCAAATAGTAAAATAAAAAAAGAGAGGGAGATAATTATGAAAAAGAGTTTATTGATATCAATTTTAACAGCCGTAATAGTAATGGCATGTGCAACATTGGTAAATGCTGCAACAACAGCAACATTAGCAGACGAATTATATGCAAAAGGAAAAAAATATGGAATGACATCAGCTGATAAAGTAAAAGTAGAAAGATATTTATCAGAAAATACTGTAACTGATGAACAAGCAAATGCAATCGTTGCAAAAGCAGACGAAGCAATAGCTGTAATGGAAGCAGCTGGAACAACAGACTACAGAAAATTAACAGATGCTCAAAAAGACCAAGTAAAATCAATAGCTAACTCAGCAGCAGATATAATAGACGTTAAATTAGTATTCAAAAAGAATACAGTTGAAATTTACAACAATGCTGGAAAACTAATTGAAACAATTGGAAACAATAATGGAAAATTAGCATATACAGGAAATAATGTTAATGTTGTTTTAACAACTTCTGTAATAGCAGTAATTGCCCTTGCTATCACTGTTGCAACAAAGAGAATTTCAAATGAAAAATAAACTAGTACAATCAGTAAAAGCAACTATTAGTAGCATAATAGTTGCTTTATTAATTACTGTGCTATTATTACTAGCAATAAAACTATTTTTAGGGCGAGAAATAGATAATATTTTTACTTTAGCAAATAAAGTATCAATAGCAACAAACAATCAAGGTGAGCAAGCAGCACCAGTAATTAGTACTGACAATGAAAACGAAAAAACAACAATAAAAAACTATCCAGAATATGGAACACAATATGCAACAATAGAAATAGACAAGATAGGAGTTAATTTACCTGTATATTATGGAGACACATTAGATATCCTAAAAAAAGGAGTGGGACATTCTAGTGGAAGCTACTTTCCAGGCGAAGGTGGTTCAATAATATATATGGGGCACAATTCAAAAAAAATGTTTAGAAGATTTTCAGAATTACAAATAGGAAACGAAATAAAAGTTACAACATCATATGGAGAATATGTATATAAAATTTATGATATGCAATTAATAAAAGAAACAGAAGTAGATAAACTACCAATTCAAAGAGATAAAGAAATTTTGATGGTATATACATGTTATCCATTTAACAATGTTGGATATGCAACTCAAAGATATGTTGTATATGCAGAATTAGAAAAATAAGCATAATAGGAAAGGAAAATAAAAATGAAAGTATTAGTAAATCTTCTAAAATTTATATTTATAATGATACTAACAGTAGCTATAATAGGACTTGGATTATTTGCAATTGCATTTTCAACTGTTTTAAATAAAGATTATGTTGTACAAAAATTAGAAGAAACAGATTTTTATTCTGGAACATACAAATTGGTAGAATCAAATTTTGAAAATTATATATATCAATCAGGGTTAGATGAAGAAGTGTTAAAAGAAATATGTTCACAAGACAAAGTAAAAAAAGATATTAATATCATGTTAAACAATATATATAGTGGAACAAATCAAAGTATAGATACAACTGAAATTTCAGAAAAGTTAAATGCAAATATTGACAAATCTGGAATAAAAAATAAACAAAACGAAAGTGCAATAAATGAATTTGTAAAACATATATGCCAAGAATATACAGATACTTTAGTTCATAGTAAATATGAAACAGAAATTAATAGAATGTATAATAAAATAAATACAATGTTAAATAAAGTGTATAATGTATTATTAATAGTATTAGTTGTAGATTTGATTTTAATAATCATAATAAATAGAAAGAAAATTTCAAAAGACATTCAAGCTTTGGGAATTGCATTAATGTCAGCATCAATATTTCAAATTGTAGCTTGCCAAATAATAACAACAAATGTAGATGTAAAAAATATAAAAATTTTTAATGATGTGTTTTCAAATAGTTTGGTAACAATTATTCAAGATGTATTAAATAAAATTAATTCGTTGGCATTAGGAACATGCATATTTGCCATAATTATACTTGGAATATATGTATCAATAAAAGTTAATAAAAAAACAAAAGATGAGCCTGAACAAAGTGAGGCTGAATAAAATAATTATACTCGGAAAGGGAAAAGAATATAATGGAAGAACTAGATTTAAAAGAATTATTACAAATGTTTTGGGAAAAGAAAATACAAATAATATTAGTCGTAGCAATTTCTGCAGTTATAGGCATAATATATACGTCAACATGCGTAAAGCCTAAATATGTGGCAAAAACAAGTTTGTTACTTGCAACGAACTCTTCATCTGTTAATGCAGGTTCAACATCAATAACAACTACAGATGTTACATTAAACTCAAAGTTAGTTTCTACATATAGTAAACTTGTAAAAAGTGATAAAGTTATAAGAAATGTAATATCTAATTTATCTTTAAATATGGATGAAGATGTATTAAAAAATAGCGTAAGTGTAACTGCAACAGAAGATACTGAGTTTATTGAAATTTCAGTAAAAAATGAAGACCCTGTTTTAGCAACTAAGATTGCTAATGAGATGTCTAAAGTGTTCATAGAAAATGTAAAAGAATTTTATAAAGTTGAAAACGTTCATGTTGTAGATGCAGCAGAAGTGCCACAATCACCATATAATGTTAATCATTTAAAAGATATTATTATTTTTGCATTCATCGGAATTGTAATATCTGTAATGTATGTTTTAATATCTAATATGTTAGATACAACAATAAAATCAGAGGATGACATTGAAAAAATTTTTAAACAAACAGTATTAGCAACAATGCCACTTTATGAAAACAATGATAACAAAAAAAGGAGGAGAAATAACAAATGAGAAGAGAACTAATAGCATATGAAGACCCAAAATCTCATGTTTCTGAATTATTTAGAACTTTAAGAACTAATGTACAATTTATAAACTCTAATAAAAAACTTAGAACATTATTAGTAACATCAACAATACCAAATGAAGGAAAGTCTTGGATATCATCAAACTTGGCTATAACATTTGCACAAGCCAATAAAAGAGTACTTTTAATTGATGCGGATATGAGAAAATGTTCGCTATATAAAATATTTAGAGTAGAAGCTTGCCCAGGATTATCTAATTATTTGGCAGGAATGAATGAGAATAATGACGGAAACAACCTAGGCAAATATGTAAAGGAAACAGAGGTGCCAAACTTGTATTTGTTACCTGCTGGAAATATACCACCAAATCCGTCAGAATTATTAGCTTCATCACGTATGACAGCATTATTAAATGAATTAAAGAGAGAGTTTGATTTGATAATTATAGATGGTACACCATCAAAACTAGTAACTGATGCTGTAGTATTATCAAGAATAGTTGATTCAACTATTATAGTAACAGGACATAATATGGTAAAAAAAGATGACTTGTCAAAAGTTATTAGAGATATTCAAAATGTTGGCGGAAGAATTGCAGGAATAGTTTATAATAAAAAACCTGTTTCAGGAAAGAAAATAAATGAAACTTATTATTATTCTTTTGATGCTATGAAAGTGGATTCTAGAAAAAAACAAGAAATGGAATTTGAACAAAGAAGACAAGCTCAACGAAATAGGGCAAATGACATGATTAAAAGAGATAGAAACTCAAATGAATCTAGGAATGCTGCACAGCAACATCAAGGAAAACAAGGAAATCAACGTCCACATAATCAAACACCTCAGCAAAATCAACAGCAGCGTCCACAACAAAGAACTCAAAATTCAAATATAAATACTAATGCAAACTCAAATACAAATCAAAATATGAATCAAAATCAAGGTCAAAAACAACCAAATATATCACAACAACATACACAACCACAACAACAAGCCAAATCGCCTGAAGATAGAGCTGCTGAGATGTTAAAACAATTTAATGATTATTTGCAAAAAGAAAAAGAGAATAGAGATAAGAGGAATTTTTAATGATAGATTTTCATTCACATATATTGCCAAATATAGATGACGGCTCAAGAAATATTGAGGAATCAATAAAATTAATAAAAGAAGCACAGCAAGTTGGCTTTACGGGAATTATTTCAACATCACATTATTTACAAGGATATTACGAATGTGATGAAAGTAGTAGAAGCTCTTTAGTAGAGCAATTAAAAAAACAAATACAAAGCAATAATTTAACAAATATGAATTTATATTTAGGAAGCGAAATTTATGTAACAGAAGAAATGATAGACCTAATAGAACAACAAAAAGCGTCAACAATAAATGGAACCGATTACCTATTATTTGAACTTCCTATGAACTCAAAACCATTATTTGCTAAATCAATAGTCTATAATTTAATGGAAAGAGGATATAGACCAATAATTGCTCATCCAGAACGTTATAGCTATGTAAAAGAAGATATTACATTTGTAAAAGATCTAAAAGATATGGGGGCACTTTTTCAATCAAATTATGGAAGTGCTATAGGAATGTATGGAATAGAAGCAAAGAGAACATTAAAAAAACTATTAAAAAATGATTGGATAAGCTTTTTGGGGTCAGATGTCCATAGAGCAGGACAAGTTTACCCGGAGATTCCTAGAATTATAAAAAAATTAGGTAAGTGGATTTCGTCAGAAAAACTTGAAGAATTAACAACTTTAAATGCACAAAAAGTTTTAAATAATGAATTTATATAGAATAAAAATTATGGGAGCAAAATAGAAATATCTTTGAAAATCCTATTATATAAAAAAAGGCAGGAGCACATCTCCTGCCTTTATGTATGTTGATATGCTTAAACAAAAAACATAAAAATCATATATAAAATCAAGAAAAATACTTCTGCCATTACTTATATTATATGCAACAAATGCATAAATATACATGAAATATAATAAATAATAAAATAAATTATTATACATACTTAAAATACGATTAGTAAATACTAGACCTAACTAGTAAAATTACTTATTAGCCATATTGTTTTCAACTTGTTGAATCATTTTTCTAACCATATTTCCACCTATTTTACCAGCATCTTTAGCTGATATATCACCATTGTATCCGTCTTTTAAAGTAACACCTACTTCTGAGGCAACTTCGTATTTAAATTTATCTAAAGCGCTCATAGCTTCTGGAACTAATTTTTTATTGCTATTGTTTGTGTTTGACATGTTATTCACCTCCTGCTATATATAACATTATTATTGTTTAGAAAAAACTATTGCTTTTTCTAAACTTATGATGTACAATTTGAAAGAAAAATAAACAGGAAATTTTTGCTTTTTTTTACGCATTCTATCCTGCTTTTTTTCTGTAAATTGCACGGAAAAAAAGCGATTTCGGGTGTATGCACGGAAAAAAAGCGATCTCATGTGTGCAGTTTTGCACGGAAAAAAAGCGATCTCACGTGTGCAGTTTTGCACGGAAAAAAAGCGATCTCACGTGTGCAAGAAAGGAAAAAAAGAAAAATGAATAAATTAGTAGCAATTGATTTAGATGGTACAATGCTAAATCAATATGGAGTGGTAACACAGAAAACAAAGGAAGCAATAGAAAGAGCACAACTAAAAGGGATAGAAGTAATTATTGCATCAGGAAGGCCAATTGATTCGATAAAAACAATTGCAAAAGAAATAAATAGCAATAAATATTTTATTTCAGGAAATGGAGCTATTGTATATGATATAGCAAATGATCAAATAATATACGAAAATACTTTAAAAAAGCAAAAAACTTTAGATATTATAAAAATTTGCGAAGAAAATAGCATTTATTATAATATTTATACAGAAAAGGAAATTTTGGCTAAAAGTTTACAAGCCAATGTGTTATATTACAATAAAGAAAATTTAAATAAGGAAGAGAAAGATAAAACTCATATTAATATAGTAAGTGATATTTATCATTATATACAAGAAAGAGATGAAAAAGTATTAAAGATAACAGTGTGTGATAGTAGTAAATCTATATTTAATTCTATAATGAGGAAATTAAAAGAAATAAATGATATTGAAGTACTAGAAGTGTCACATATGTCTAGAAAGATGATAAAACAAGGAACAGAAGATGTTCCGATAGAATATTTTTATACGGAAATTTCTGCAAAAAATGTCGATAAATGGAATGCACTACAAGTATTAAAAAATAAGATGCAAATAGCTGAAGAACAGATTGTTACAATTGGTGATAATTTGAATGATAAAATGATGATTGAAAAAGCAAAACTAGGAATTGCTATGGGGCAAAGTACACCATATGTAAAAGAAATTGCAGATAAAATAACATATTCAAATATAGAAGATGGTGTTGCATATGCGCTAGATAATTTAATTTAATTTTGCACGGAAAAAAAGCGAGCTCGCGTGTGCAATTTTGCACGGAAAAAAAGCGATCTCACGTGTGCAATATTACAAAAATATTACAAAAATATTAAGTTTATATTACAAAATTTGCATATTGTTGATTTTGATAAAAAAAAGAGGTAAAATTAATAAAGATAGCATATAAAGCATATAAATGCGGAAAATAAGGAGGAAATAAAAAATGGCATCAAATCCAATGCAAAGAAAAGCAAGAAATTCATTCCTATTAGGAGTGATAATAACATTATTAATAGCGGGGGTAATAGTAGCATTATTATTCGTGCAACTTAAACAAAAGACAGAACAATTAAGAGCAGAAGCTAACTCAAAAAGAAATGTATATGTTTTAAGTCAAGACGTAAAATCTGGTCAAGTAATAACACAAGACATGTTTGTTACGAAACAAATTAGTCAAGACGCAATACCAAGCAATGCGACTGCAACATCTTCAGTTATAGACACATGGTATTTACAAACAAAAGACGGAAAAACATTTAGCACAGACTACTATAACAATATAACAAACACATCATTTAGTAAAAGCCAACAAGGTTTATACGTAAATGAACCTGATTCTATTATAGAGGTTGTAGAAATCAATGGTAAAAAATACAAATGCACAGATAAATACAATGGAGACGTGAATTCATTAACAGAAGTATCATCTAGAGATAATGTACTACAAGATGATGATGGTGCATATATAGTAGATGCTTCAAATACTAATGATATAATTACAAGAGTATACCAAGAAACAGCAACTGGTTCATATTATGTGTATAAGTTAGATACAGATTCAATGACAACTTCAACACAAAGAACTAGAGTTAAAACATATTTATCTTTGCAAAATGTACCAGTAGTTGCAAAAGTAACAATGAATAAAAATACAGTTGCAACACCAAATCTTGTTGTACAATCTGATGAAGTTGTAACAGATGATACAAGACAACAAGAATATAATATGATAGTATTACCAGTTGACTTGATGACAAATGATTATGTTGATGTAAGATTAATGACACCAGGTGGACAAGACTTCATAGTAGTATCAAAAGCACAAGCCAATATTCCAGTAAATTCTGATGGTTCATATGTGGCAGACACAGTAAGATTGAATTTAAGAGAAGATGAAATATTATCAATGTCAAGTGCAATTGTAGAGGCATATGGTTTGTTAGGCTCAAGATTATATGCAACCAAATATGTCGAAGCAGGAATGCAAGCAGCATCATTACCAACATATACACCAAATGCAGCAGTAACAGCACTAATTCAATCAAATCCTAACATTGTAACTCAAGCAAGCGCAGAATTAGCTGCAAGATATTCAGACTCTGCTAAGAAGAGTAGAAATGATTATTTACAATCATTAATAAATTCAACAGAAGATTACAATTCAAATATATCTGATAAATCAGAAGAAAAAATAACAAATGAAATAACATCAAGACAAAAATATTTAGAATCTTTAGCTAGCGGAGCTACAGGAACTGATGCAACAACATCTTCAAATTAAAACTTTTAGCAAGAGAATCCTCTTGCTAAAAGAACTTTAAATAAGTTGTAAAACATGCAGTATTGCAAGAAAGGAAGATAAAAATATATGAAAAAAATAGGGTTTATAGGAGCCTATGATAAAACAGATGTAATATTAAGTGTAGCCAAAGTATTAGCAATGGCAAGCAAAAAAGTCCTAGTAATAGACGACACAATAACACAAAAATGTAAATATGTTGTACCAGTTATAAACCCAACTAAGTCATATGTAACAACTTATGAGAATATAGATGTGGCAGTTGGACTAGACAGCTTTGAAAAACTAAGACAATATATGGGACTAGAGGAAAATGAAAATTTAGAATATGATTATGTGATAGTAGATACAGATAGTTTTGAAGGTGTTACAAGATTTGCATTACAATCTTCTGAAAAAATATACTATGTAACATCATTTGATATGTATTCATTAAAAAAAGGAGTCGAAATAATAAGCCAACTAGGAGTGCCTACTAGAATGACAAGAATATTTTATACAAGATATATGCTTAAAGAAGAAGAAGAATATTTCAACTTTTTAGTGCTTGGATCAAAAGCAATATGGAATGAAGAAAAAATATATTTTATATTAGAAAACGGTGATTGGTCTGAAATAATGGAAAATCAGCGTTTGAATGAAATAAAACTTAGAAATTTGAGTAATGAATATAGAAACAATATTGAATTTTTAGCAAAAGATATAGACGAAGAAATAGATAAAAGAGAAATTAGGAACATAATTAAAAGTCTTTAATATTTAGAAGGAGAAGAAAATGCCAATTGTAACATTTTGGAATGATGAGAGAGACCAAACAGGGAAAACCCTTACTGCAGTTGCAGTTGCAACTCGAATGGCTATAGAACGCAATTATAAAATTCTATTAATATCAACAAGCTTTCAAGATCCAACAATAAAAAATTGTTTTTGGGGAGATGAAACACAAAAAACATTAAAATTATTTGGAATTAAGTCAAATAATATAGCTGTTGAAAATGGAATTGAAGGTCTTATAAAATTAATAGCAGCTAACAAATTAACACCAAATGTAATAACAGATTACACTAAAGTAATTTTTAAAGAAAGACTAGAAATCATAAATGGTTTTCTAGGTGCGAAAGAAGTTACTCGAGAAACCAATCTAAAAGAATACGAAAAAATTCAAAAATATTATATAGATTTAATAAAAGTTGCAAATCAGTATTATGACATGGTTCTGGTCGATTTAGATAAATTAATACCAGAGAAATTAAGAGATGAAATTCTTAACATATCTAACTTGAATGTTTATGTATTATCACAAAAAAAGTCAAGTCTAGACAGATATCTAATTCAAAGACAAAAAAATGCAAATATAGGAAATCCTAAAACATTACCTGTTATAGGAAAATATATAGCTAACACAAAATACAATTCAAGAAATGTTATGAAATATATGCAAGAGAGAAAAGAGCTTAATGTAGTACCATTCAATATATTGTACTTTGAAGCAGCAGAAGATGCAACAGTGCCGGACTTATTCTTAAGGCTAAGAAGTATAAAAGACACATCAGATGAAAATTATATTTTTATGCAAGATGTGCTAGAACTTATGGAGAAAATTATAAAAAAATTGCAAGAATTGCAAATGAAAATGAGGTGAAAAAATGACACTAACTAATATAATATTAACACTAGTTGTTATAATACTTGCCGGTGGAGGCATAGCATATTTTGTAAAAAGAAATAAAAATGCAGAAGTGGAAGAAGAAGTACAAAAAGACGAAAAAACATATACTTTAGATGAGATGAGAGACTATATTAAGAAAAGACTTGACGAAATTACAAAAGTAAACTTATATGATATTGGTTTGTCAGAAGAAGAATTAAAACGTAGAAAAAATAAAAAGTACGCTTTAAAAAAGGCTTTAAAAGGTTGTACATATGGAGATGTAAATGATAAAAGATATGTAAAAGAACTTATATTTGACCTTTTATCAAAAGAATATGGTGTAAATGAAGCAAACATTTCAAGTGCAATTCCATTTGATATGCCATCATTGCTTACACCGCAAGACAAATTTGATATTTTAATATATGTTTATAAAAAAGAATTTGGATATGAAGCATTAACACAATTAATCAAGAGATATAATCTTGCTACACTAAAATATTTGCAAGGTGAAACAAAACCTTGTTATGTAATAACAGATGACGAGATAAGTGAAATATTTGAAAAAGAAAATATCACATTGTCATTCTATGACAAATTAGAAATTGTCGTTCAAAGAATATATCAACACTATAAAGGATATAGCTCAATAGATGAGATAAGAGATATGAACATAGATGGTGTATCTGGTGGTGTATCTGGTTTGCCAGAAAGTTTCTTAAGCCAAGTTGCACAAACAGATGGAGATTATTTAGACCAAGTTGCTGAACATAAAGTTCCAAGAGCTTGTGACAGTATATGGATATTCTTCCAAGGTAAATCAATACGTTTAGCATTCTTATCATTTGGCACAGAATCAGAATTAAAAAGGGTATGTCAAAATATTTATAAATACAATAACCCAGGACAGTTATCAGACACAAATGGTTATAAAATCAATGAAATGAAAGATGGTTCACGTGTTGTTGTAGTAAGACCATCAATGTCAGAAACATGGGCATTCTTTGTAAGAAAGTTTGACGTAAAAAGAGCAACAGTCGAGCAATGGACAGGAGAGATGCCAGGTAGTGACAAAGTAATAGATTTATTAAAATTCCTTGTAAAAGGAGCAAGAATTACATCAATCACTGGTGAGCAAGGTTGTGGTAAAACAACACTACTTATGGGTATGATTGAAAATATATATGAAACAATGAACTTACGTATTACAGAAACTGCTTTCGAGTTGCACTTAAGAAAAGTTTATCCAACAAGAAACATTTTGTCAATGCGTGAAACAGATACAATATCTGGACAAGAATGTTTGGACGTACAGAAAAAAACCGATGGTTCTGTAAACATCATAGGTGAGGTTGCAACAGACCCCGTAGCATCTTGG
>ULMV01039995.1_pt1 | contig 28704 bp, 29 predicted proteins | sample 1951751 | NCBI WGS metagenome assembly ULMV01 (sample SAMEA4835560, study PRJEB28245) | human gut metagenome | biome: gut microbiome; material: fecal sample | place: Denmark | collected 2008 | reverse complement strand
GAAAAATATACAGATATAGGGCAAATGTATAGTTCGTATTTAACAAGAGATTCTAAAGAAGTTATGAATGAAGAACATGAAAGAGAATGATTATAAAAAAGTGGTAGTAGCTAATTTTAAGAAAGGAGAAGCATATAAATGAGTGCTAATACAGATTTAATTTATAATGTAAAGAGAAAAATGTTAGCGAAATATCCTAGATTTGGTAGTGAAATAGCAGTAGCTAATATTGAATTTAAAGATAATTTAAAATATCATACAGCAGCAACTGATGGAAAAAATATATATGTTGATCCTAACTATTTTGCAAGTTTAAGTGAAAATGATAGATTATTTACAATAGCACATGAAATAATGCATATAAAATTTATGCATATGTTTAGATTAAAGGATAAAAGTGGAGTAAAAAGAGATCCAGAACTTTGGAATATAGCGACTGATGCTATTATAAATGCTAATTTAGAAAGAGATGGATTTACAATTAAAGAAGGATATGTAAATATGCCAGAAGCATTAGATTATTCAGCAGAAGAATTCTATCAAAAATTATTACAAGAAAAAGAAAAAAAAGAGCAAGAACAAGAAGATGAACAAAATAGTAATAATGAAAATTCAGAACAAACTGAAAATCAAGAGTCAGATAACAATAAAAGTCAAGGAGATGACCACAGTTTATGGAAAGAAGCTTTTAAAGAACAGCAAAATTCTGGGAAAAAAGGACAAAGACAAGATAAGAATACACAAAAGCAAGCTCAAAAACAAACTCAAGAACAAGACCAAGAGCAAGAAGAGGAACAGATAGATACGGACTTTGATGAAAGAGGAGAATTTGAAGATAATAGAAAAGAAAAGAGAGAAAAATTCAAATCTAGAAGAGAAAAAACCGAAAAAGATATAAGAAATACTGATAAAGGAACAATTGAATTAGGCGATATAGGAAAAAGTAAAGAAGAAATTGATTGGAAACTCCTAATACGCAAAGAAATAGAAAAAAGCGAAACAATTTGGAGCCAAAGGCGTTCTATTGCAGAAAATAATTATGCGTATAGATTAGAAGAAAACGATATCGAAGATGATGCAGAAACAGAAGTTATGATTGATGTTTCTGGGTCAGTAGATTTAGAATTAGTAAAATCATTTTTAAGACAACTAAAACCATTATTACAACAATCAAAACTAAGAGTAGGATGCTTTAATGAACAATTTTGGGGAATGGTAGATATAAAAAATGTAAGAGAAATAGATAATTTTACTATACCTAGAGGAGCTAGAGGACATTCAGCATGGACAGAAGATTGGGATTTAGCAGTTAGGTCATTTACTAAAAAAAGAGAAATAAACAAAATTGTTTTTACAGATGGTTATCCTTGTCCTGGGACTATGCCAAAGGAAGATTTAAAAAGAGAAAATATTATATGGTTAGTGTATGGAAATAAAGATTTTAAACCTTGTTGTGGTAAGGTTATAAATGTCACAGAAAAACAATTAGAACAATTACATCAAATTGATAAAAGTAGTTCTATGGAAGATATAAGTAGATAATGTGCTATAAACTGACTTGTTTTTTGAAACAAATGTTGAAAAATTGTGTTTGACAATAGCATAAAAATAGTGTATAATGAATATACTAAAAGAGTAATCGTATGATTACTAATCGGAAAAACCCCTGCCGAAAGTGGGGAGATTTACATTAGGAAAACCCTTGCCTTAAGTAGGGAGTTATACATTAGGAAAACCCTTGCCTCAAGTAGGGAGATTTAAAATACAAACAGGGTATAGCAATATATCCTGTTTTGTTTATAAAGGAGCAAAAATGGGAGAAAATGAAACACTAAAATTTTATACAGTAAATGAAGATTATATAGACTATTTAAGCCAATTTGATAGTCATGTTAGTTGGAATAAAGAACAAAAAAGACCTTATGTAGGAATAGTATTAAGGGTAGAAAATTATTTATATTTTGCACCTTTATATTCATACAAAGTAGGTTATGATAAATACAAAGATAATCCTAGTTTTATAAGAGTACAAGATAGAAAAGGTAAAAATGTATCTATTATAAGATTCTCCGAAATGTTGCCAGTTCCAGAAGTAGCAATACAATTATTAGATTTCAATAGTAGAGGAGAAAAATATAGAGATTTATTACAAGCAGAAAGCAATTTTATAAACGATAATAAAAATGTGATATATTTAAAAGCAAAAAAAATCTACAAAAATGTAGTACATATAAAAGTTCCATTCTTTAGTAGCATTTCATGTGATTTTGAGCTATTAGAACAAAAATTAAAAGAATATGTTGGAGATGCAACAAACAAAACAAAGTTTATAAAAGATGTTGAGATAACTTGTGAAGTTTTTGAAGAAATATCAACTATTGTTAAAAGTTTAGAAGATAAAGATTTTAAATATGTAGAAGAATTTACATTAGATGATATATATATGAAAAATGATAAAACTAATGAATTTGCACCTAATAAAGGCAAAATTACAGATACTCTAATTATTAGATATGTAAATGAAGATGATAAGAAGATAGTTTGTAAAAGGAGAAATCATAACAGTAATGGATTTGAAATAAGTACAGAAAAATCTGTATTGAAAGTTATGAGCATAGAAGAAGCAGAAAAACATTTGAATATATTAGGCTATACTAGATTCTTAAATATGATTGATAAAAATTATATGTATGAAAATGATGAATTTATAGCATATATTCAAGATGTCAAAGATCTAGGAATATTTATAGAATTGGAAGCAAAGAAAGTAGAAGATGCAGAACAAAATATAAAGCAGCTAATAGAGTTTGTGAAAACACTTAATTTAAAAATTGGAACAAAGTTTGATATTAGGAAAGCAGATTTATTATATTTAAAACAAAATAACAAGTAAAAAAATGGAGTTTTGCCTAGAAATAGGGCAAAACTCTTTGCTTTGTCTACATAATAAGTAACTTGGAAAACCAATTAGATGTAAAACTTTTTTATAGAGAAAAAAATGGAGTAAAACTAACAGAAAAAGGAAAACAATTATTTGAAATAGTTAATAAAAGTATTTCTTCTTTTGACTTTGCCGAGAAAGCAATGAAAGAAAGAAATGATTTAGCTACTGGCACAATAAATATAGGTTGCCAATCACATTTAACAAACTATTATTTAATGGAATATATAAAAGTAGCTAAAAATGATTATCCAAACTTAAATGTAGAATTAACTTGTGGTGCAGTTTCAAGTGAAATGGTTGAAATGTTAAAGAATCATAAGTTAGATTTTGTAATAACAGATGTTATACCAACAGAAACAGATGAGTTTGTAATTGAAGAATTAAAGAAAGTAAACAATATATTTGTTGCCAAAGAGCCACTAAAAATTGAAAATGTAAAAGAATTAGAAGATCTACGATATATATTAAATTTTGACAATACAATTACTACTAAAAAATTATTTAAAGTGCTAAAAGAGCATAATGTAGCAGTATTCTTTGAAGAAGAAGGAATAAACACATTAGAAATGTCAGGAGAACTATTATTAACAATATTAAGTTCAGTAGCACAACAAGAAAGCGAAAATACATCTACTCATGTTAAGCTAGGATTAAAAATGAAAAAAGAAAGGGGAGAGCTTATTGGATTTGGTGGTTGTTTAGGATATACCTATAATTCAGAAGAGAATACTCTAACAATAAATGAAGATGAAGCAAAAATAGTTAGACTTATTTATTCAAAGTATTTAGAGGGATATGGTGCAGAAAGTATATCAAGACAATTAACAAGAGAGGGAATAAAATCTCCAAAAGGAAAATATGTATGGTGCGAAACAACAGTAAGAAAAATATTAAAAAATGAAAAATACAAAGGAGATGTATTGCAAGGAAAAACATTTACAATAGACCATATTAGCCATAAGAGATTATCTAATATGGGAGAAGAAGATAAATATTATATTTCTAATCATCATGAAGCAATTATAGATGAAGAAACATTTGAAAAGGTACAACAGATAATGAAAGAACGAAACGAATGTAATAAACTACTAGATTATATGCTAGATGGAACTATTGATAAAACTACTTATGCAGAAAAGAAAGAAGATTGTTTAGCAAAAATTAAAGAAATAGATACTCAAATAACAAAAATTAAAGATACAATAGAAGATGATGACAGTGTAGAAAGAGGTTTAAGGAAATTTAAAAAGGTTTTTGATGACAATACTATTATGGAAGAATTTGATATAGATGTTTTTGATGCACTTGTTGACTATATTATTGTTGGAGGGTATAATGAGAGTGGGCGAGCAGATCCATACATGTTAAGATTTATTGTTAAAACTCGTTCAAATATACTCAAAAAAGAAGAGGATGTTTCAAAAGAACATATAGTTGAAAGAAGTAAATTAACAGAAGATTATAAAAATTTTGTATTGCTAGATTTCATTGATAAGCAAAACTTTATAGCATACGATAGAGATAAAGAGGGGAACTTTAAGAAGAGAATAATTAAGAAAGTAAGAGTTAGGGTGGAATGTGATATGAATAGCCAAAACTAATGACCTTACAACAACACTTACTCCATATTAAGACTACCTTACACTCAGCCCCACACCACACATGTGGAATGTGTAGCAGTGCTTAACATTAAATAATTTTGAAATTATCTCCACTGTAAGGATAGATATGTTTAATGTTAGAAAATTCATTTTTTATATCTAACTAAAATCTAACCAAAGTCAAATTTTAGATAAATGTTATAAAAAATTATGAAAAATTGTAAATAAGTAAATCTAGTTTAGAAAAAAATGCTAAGCTAGATTTTTAATTCTTAAAACTAAAAGCAGAAGATATAACTTCAGCAGATAGCATTTTAGAATTTACATCTAAATGAGCATATACATTAGCAGTTGTAGAAAAATCAGAATGTCCTAGCCATTCTTGAATAGCTTTCATGGGCACATTTCTTGCTAACAATAAACTAGCACAAGAGTGCCTTAAATCGTGAAATCTAATATGACTTAAATCACTATTTTTTAAGAGTAAAGGAAAATGTCTTGTAACATAATCAGGTTTTATTATAGAACCATCAGGATTTAAGCAAACGTATTCTTGATATGTAGTATTATAGCTTTTCTTGAAATTTCTTTTATAATATTTCTGCTGTTTTTTAGCCGTTTCTAAGGCAATTATAATTTCGTCTGTTAAAGGTAAAGTTCTATGACTAGCCTTTGTTTTAGTTCTATCTTTACCTAAAATTTTATACTTACCGTTTACTTTAATTTCTACAATAGTGTGTTTAATAGTGATTGTTCTATTTTCAAAATCAATAGCAGACCATTTTAAACCTAAAACTTCACTTCTTCTTAAACCATAAAATGCAGTAAGCAAAATTACTAAATGGAGTGGGTCATTTTTAGATTTTTCAAATAATACATTAAGTTCATTGTCAGAATAGAAAGAACCAACAAAAATATTCTTTTTAGGACGTTTTACTTTATCAGCAGAATTATTTACTATTAAGTCATTTTTAAAAGCATAATCAAGTGATTTTCTAATAACAGCGTGATAACGAATAACTGTAGTAGGTTTTAAACCATCAGCCAATAGAATATCATAAAAATTTTGTATATGTATAGGTTCTAAATCTAATAACTTAATAGGATTTAAAGTAAAATAACTCTTAATTCTTGAATTAATCATTTGCAAATGAGATGTATATGTAGTTAATTCAAGGTTACTTTTAACTTTTTAAATCCATAATTTTAAGTAATCAAAATATAGAATATTTTCATCGTAATATTTGCGAGAGTCCATCATATGCAATTTTTCTCTAAATAACATATACTTTTTAGCCTGTTCATCATTTTCTTGTTTAATACGTTCTTGTAAATTAAATGACTTTTCAAATTGTCCTCTATATTCTTCTGCTTTTTGTAAAGCCAGCCTTTTATTACCACGAGCTACTTTAATTCCAGTTGACACCCATTTTTGTTTTCTTTTATTGTTATCATCTTTATAATTAATTACTGCTTGATATATATTATTTTTTTCATGTAAACTAACACTTATATTTTGTTTTCGTAGGTTTTCTGTTATCTCTTGCATAAGAACTCCTTTCATTCATAACAGAATTAGATTTACCTACTATTTATAATATTGAAAATATAATAGCATAGATTTAATCAAAAATCTAGTTATGAGCAATTTTTTTCAGTGAGATATAAAATTACATCAGCTTTAGCAATTTTGTATTGTCGACCAATTTTAATGGACTTTATAATGTTATTTTGTAGTATACGATAAGCTAGTTTTTTACTAATACCACCCAACATTATTTGAAGTTCTTTAACATTTACAACATCAGGATAATTTTTAAACATAGATTTATAGTATTTTTGAGAATTATTATACATTTTCATACCTCCAACAAGTAAAATATGTTTATGAAAGAAGTATAACAAGTTAATTTTGAAAAGTATACTGTAGGATTTTGCAATGTTTTTGCAAAAAATTATGTTAAATAATAAAAAATTTAGTTTGGTTTAGTTTAGTTTTTTTCTTTCTCTAGTTTTATATCTAGTTCTAGCTATAGCTCTTTCTCTCCGTTACCACTTCGTTACTGTAACGTTACAATGTAACACCGAACCTTGTAATCCAGAAATAGCAATATTTTTAAAATTATAAAAAATCTATTTGAGTTACTATTTTGTTACAATGTAACATTTTGGAAAATTTGAGAAAATAGAAAGAATAACATTATGAAACGTTAAAAAAGTACAAAATCATGTTACAAGTAACACGAAAATATATTGAAAAATAGGAGTAAGTGTAGTATAATTGAAACACATTATAAGAAAAGAGGTAATTTATTGAATAAGGAAGATGTAATAAAAAACAAAAACGAAGCAATAAAAATGATGACAGACTATTTAGACAATTGTTTGGCAATAGATGATAATTCTAATATAAAGAAAGTTAATCTGATTTCATATTGGCAAAAAGATTATATAAATTATATTAAAGATGAGAATAATTTTAATCCTACAAATTTAAAAACATATGAAAGAGGAGATATAATTAAAGTAAATTTAGGCTTTAATATCGGAAGTGAACTGGGAGGATTGCATTATTGTGTTGTAATAGATAAGAAAAATAATAGAAATTCACCTGTTGTTACTGTAATTCCGTTATCTTCTCAAAAAACAGATAAAATCAATAAAAATTCTATCATGTTAGAAAATGACATTTATAACAAGTTAGTAGAAAAAGCTAATAAATTACTAGAAGATAGTAAAAAAGAGATTGAAGACAATAAAAATCAATTATTAATAGAAACGAAAAAACTAACAGAAAATAATGCAACATCAGATGAGATTTATTTGAAAACTACTGAATTAAACAATAATATAACAGAAGCATATAAAAAACTAGAACTTGCCGAAAAAATTAATAAAGAAGTTCAAAAAATGAAATATGGTAGTATTGCTATAATAAATCAAATTAGAGTAATTAGTAAGCAAAGAATTTATGATCCCAAAACAGAATTTGATATATTATCAGGAATAAAATTATCTAATGAAAATTTAAATCTAATAGATGAAAAGATAAAAAAAATGTTTATAAAAAATTGAGTATTTTTCTTGACTTAAGTGCATAATATATATTATAATGTATTTAGAATACATTTGCCGTGCAATATATTTTGTATTGTGTACCGGCACGAAAGAATACACGTTCCTCGTATAAAAGTACGAGGAATTTCTAATTTTATGAACAGAAAAATATGAATCAATAGTTTTTTAGTTATTGATTTATTTTTTTGCCCTTTAAATTTTATAGAATTTAAAGGGCAGGATAAGGAATGCAGAGCATTTCCTAAAAACATATAGAAAGACAAGCTCTCTAATATTCTACAAAAATTATTTTTATTCAGGTAAAATGCAGAGTACGTACATTTCGGTGTATTTTTGTGTAAATATGTACTATTAAAAAGAAAAGTATGCTATTACAGTCAAAAAACTGTAATAAAAAACAAGATTTTGAAGTTGAGGTTGCGGACATAGTCTGCCGTATGTTATAATAATACTAGTAAAACAATAATCAAAATAATTAGAAGTTAGAACTAAGTATAAAAGAGAAGATATAATATTGGAGAAATAAAGAAAAATGAGTATAAACGTATTTAATAAAAAAAATTTAGAACAATTATTAAGAAATGATGTAAGAGATCATAGAGATTTAGTATACAGAATAGAAACTACAGATTTGTATAAATCTTTATTAGAATATATAAATTCTACCCAGAATAGTAAGAGTTTTTTTGAAATTGGTAATACTGATTATATGTATGCGAAGTTGAAGAAAGAATTGGAAGATGTTGTATCTACATTAGGATGTGAACACTTTTCTTTAGAAGAAAAAATTATTAACTTTTTAGAATATATCAGACTTAATGGGATGTATGAAAGTATTGGAGAGAAAGCTGCTATTCTAAGTCAAGAGGCAATAAATATTGCATTATTAGGTAAAGGAGTTTGTAATTCACAAAGTAAATTTTTAGAGTTATTATTACTGGCAAGTAATGAAGAAGCAAGAACATTAAGAGTAATAGGAATTGAAGAAAGTCAAGATATTAAATATCATCAAGTAACTGTTTCAAAATTCGATAAAGATAAATTTTATTTTTTAGACCCAACAACTTATAATGGAAGATTATCATCTATACATTATAAATTGTCTGATGAGAATTTTCATAATGTGAAGTCAAGTGAATTATATAATTTTTATGCTTCGGAAGAGAAAATTAATAAATCTAGACAGAATGTTTATAAATATTTAATAGAAAGATATCATATAAGAGAGATTTCTGAACAATTACATTTGGAAGATTTAACAGATTTAGAAAAACATGCTATGATTATAACTTATTTGGAAAGTATTCTTGTTCCTGTAACTGAAAAAGCAAATTTTAGAAGTATAATGTTGGATGGGAAAGAAATTGAAATAAGTAAAGCTTTAGAATTATTTTATTATGCGAATAGTATTGAATTTATACCAATTTTTAGTAGACCAAAATATAATTGTATGTTATCGGTACAAATAGATGGAAAGGATGCTATAATTAATGCTCCAACGCTATTTTCAAAAGAAAAGAATAAATATCCTTTATCTAAGAAATGGATAGCTATTCAGCAAATTGATGGAAAATATGAGACTATTGATAAATTAAGAAATAGCTATGATGGAGAAAACGTAATAGATAGATATAGAGAAAATATAAAATCATTTCATATAAATAGAAATGTTGAGCCAAGATAAAATAGCTCTACCACTAAATAATTAGATAAAAATTAAATAATATTACAAATAGTAGATATTCTGTTATGTAAAAACATCTAACTAAAATCTAACCAAAGTAAAAATAATTTGCAAAAAATCCTAAAATTTCGAAAGTATTATGCTACTAAAAATTATCATAAATTGTAAAAAAATTATTGTATTTTCAAGGCTTTAAAGTTATTTAACATACTCTAAAAAATCTCAAAAGATTTTTAACTGAAAACATGTGGAGTGTGTATCAGTACTACAACTGAAACAAGACATGTAATACTTGATTTTGATATAGTTTCAGAGATTATAACTTTTGAAGAGAAAGGCAGATTTAGTAAAGAAAAACATCAAAATTTGGGTGTCAAAGTTAAAGTAATTGCTTAAGTGGTAAGTGGAAACACATAAATTATTTTTTAGAAAATTGAGCGTGATAATTAAGTAAATGTAAGGGTAAATATGTTTGTAAATATTGGCGATTTCATTGTAAAATTAAGAAATTTATGATAAATTATATACAGTAAATAGATTTGAACTTATTCTATTTTGGAAATAGTTTAGAAAGGTAGAAATATGGGAAAAGTTTTAAAAATCAGAGAAGTTGGAGATCCTATTCTGAATAAAATAAGTGATGAAGTAGATATAGAAAATATAAATGAAGAGAGTTTAGAAATTATAGAAGATTTAAAGTCAACATTAGAATTTGGTACTGGATTAGGAATTGCTGCGCCACAAATAGGTATAAATAAGAGAATAATTGTAGTAGGTGCTAAAAAAGAGAATATTAAATATAATGATGCAGAAGAAATACCTGTAACAGCAATGCTAAACCCTACTTGGAAAGAAATATCAAAAGAAACAGATATACAATATGAAGGATGCATGAGTGTACCTAGTATTAGAGGTAGAGTAGAAAGATATAAAGATATAGAATTAACATATTACGATGAAAATGGTAAACAAATAATAAAACAAGTACATGGATTTTTTGCAAGATTAGTTCAACATGAATGTGAACATTTAGATGGAATAGTATTTTTAGAAAAAGTGAAAGAGAAAAATGGATTTGCAACAATAGATAATATTAATAAATATAATTTAATGGAGAAATAGATTATGAAAATAGGAATAGATATAGATGGAGTTATATTAGATTATGAAAGATGTTGCAATAGAAAAATTCAACGAAGAAGGAATCTCATTTAATAAATATTATTGGAAGCAAGATGATAAATTAGAAGTGGCTAAAAACGAAAATATTGATGTAATGATAGATGATTCATATGATGTTTGTAAAAAATCATCATCAAATGGAATAAAAACAATATATTTCAGAGACAAAGAGATGAAAGTATTAGAACAAAATGAAAACTTAAAAGAAGTAAGTAATTGGGGAGAAATATATAGATATATAAAGGAGATGCAAAGTAAATGAAAATATTAATGGGAACAAAAAATCCAGGGAAAATAGAAGGTGCAAAACAAGCATTTGAAAAATATTTTGATAATGTAGAAATAGAAGGAATACCAGTAAGTTCAAATGTGGGAGACCAACCAATAAATGAAGAAATACTTCAAGGAGCTAAAAATAGAGTAAAGAATTTAAAAGAATATGCTAGAAATAATAATATAGAAGCAGATTTTTATGTGTCAAGTGAAGCTGGAATTACAAATTTGCTAGGAGAATGGATTGATATAAATGCAGTAGTTATAGAAGATTCAAAAGGATTTCAAAGTGTAGGAACCAGTCAAGGTTTTCCTATTCCAGATAAGTATATAGATGAGATAAAAGAAACTGAACTTGGAAAAGTTATGGATAAAATATTTAGTGGAAGAGAACTTGGCAAAGGAAAGGGTGGAATCAGTTTCTTAACTCGAAATGAAGTATCGAGAATAGACTTAACAAGAAATGCATTTATCATGGCTTTAACGAGCCATATTAATGAAGATATATGGAGATAATTTAAAAAAAAAATTATAGAGGTGGATGAAAATAACTAGACTTTCCAATTGGAGTAGGATATCGAAATTATGAAAATTGGAGTAAGTTGTTAAAAGACAAACAATTAGCAAAAATAAAATGTTTAGAGGTAAAATTAAAGCTTAGGAGAAGGAGAAAGAAAAAAATATGGAAAATGGATTTGAATTAATAAAAAAAGGTCAAAGGAATGTTCAAGGGTTTCATGTTCAGACTGATAAAGAAAAACAAATGGAGACTTATCTACGAAATAATTTTCCAGAATATAATGAATTAGAGTTTTATATGAATGGGATTTTTGAAGAGGCAGCTAGAAATAATTTTGGCTATGGAAATGATGAACAAAAGATACATGAAAAATATCATCAGTTAAGAAGCTTTTTCAGGCAATATATATATGGATTAGTAAAATGTGAGTATATAAATGAAGAAAATAAACAAGAAATTATAAGAAGACTTAAAAGAATAAGAAGCATCAGAGCATATAATGAGAATAATATGGTGTTTGGCGATAATAGAGATTTTAGAGATGAGGGTGTTAGAATAAGATTAAAAGATGGATTAAATGAAAAACTAGCAGCAAAAATATTTTATCATGAATTTAATCATTCTGTTATAGGAGGAAATTTACATATTCAATATTTACAGGAACAAATTGAACGAATATGCAAATTGACTAACAATAATTACTGGATAAAAACATTAATAAAAGATGGTTTTTTAGATGAACTTTTTGCACAAGATGTGGCAGAATCGATTCAAGCTGAAATAGATGGTATACAGAGAACAGAAAATGATTTTGCAGTATATGGAAGAATTCAACAACCAGGTATTGATTTTTCTAAAACCATAAGAGGATGTAAGAGCATAAAGGATTTAGTAATAAAGTCTTTTGATAAAGATTTTATTGATGAAATAGTGAGGTCATATGATAATATAGAAGAATTGCAAAAAGTATTAACTACACTACAAACAAAATTAAAAGGAGTTCAGGCTAACTTTTATTCTCAAACTAATAATGAAACACAGTTACAGACGTCAACAGTATTTAGAAATGCTAAGATAGAAGGAATAAGAATAGATGGGATGCCAAGAAAAGGAGATATACTAGACGATAAAGAATTAGCAAATGTTTTAGAAAAAAATAATAAAAAAGCAATAAGTTTTAGAAGAACTTTAAGAGTAGACAATAATCAAAGTGGTTTTAGGACTATTTCTAGAAGTGATGCGAGTATAGAAAATACTAATAATGGTTTTAAGACTGTAAAAAGAACAGATTATGATATTGACGGAAGCCGCTAAATAAAGTATAATATAAATGTTCGAAAGTAATAAATTAATATGTAACTACAATTAATTAAGTAATAGGAGGATTTTCTATGCAAACTGAAGACGTAATAATGAGAAAACAACGGGTATTAGTTGAGAAGGAGGGAAACGTAAGTTTAAAAATTGAAAATTACAATTTAAAACTTCTGGAGCAGAAAAATGTTAATCAAGTAAAACAAATTGCTTATCATGAAGTGGCACACTTGGTGGTTGCAGAAAAATGCAATGGATATTATATTGATGAACTATATGGTCTTACGATAGTTCCAATAAAGCAAGAGAGAGGAACACTTTTTGGTTCTGCTATGTTTACAATGAAAAAATCAGTAAAAAATGAGAATATAATACAATATATAAAATCTGGAATAGATTATATAGCTATATCTTTAGCAGGAAATATAGCAGAAAGGATAGGATTTCCAAATGAAATAGCACATGAATCGATACTTGATTGTGAATATGCTAAAGAGAAAGCAGAAAGTATTATTTCAAAAATGAAAAGAAGTGGGATACTGATTAATGAACTTAATGAAAACCTAATAATAGGTCTAGCTAAGGATAATGCTACTGATATAATCTGCGAAAACTGGATAATAATTAAAAGAATAGCAGAGAAGCTATATAAAGAAAAAGTCTTATTAAAAGAAGATATAGAAGAACTATTATAAGAAAAAGTTTTCATAAAGAGTCTTTTATTTGATTGGTTTAGTTATAAATCGATTATAGTAAAAGACTTTCTTTTTATATATAATGAGAAAGATTTACAAATGAAATAAAGGACTGTAAAAAAGTACCTTGTTTTATTTTGTGGATTGTGATATAGTAATGCCAGAAAAAAAGAGATAAAGGAAGAGATAAAAGATGGGAAATATAGTATTACTAGATGATTTAACAATAAATAAAATAGCAGCAGGAGAAGTAATAGAAAGACCAGCAAATGTAGTAAAAGAATTAGTAGAAAACTCAATAGATGCAGGAGCAACTAAAATAGTAGTAGAAGTAAAAAATGGCGGAAAAACTCTAGTAAAAATAGTAGACAATGGAAAAGGAATATCCGCAAATGATATTCCTTTATCATTAGAAAGGCATGCAACAAGCAAAATTAGAAGGATAGAAGACTTAGAACATACATATTCTATGGGGTTTAGAGGAGAAGCACTAGCAAGTATTGCATCAATATCAGAACTTACAATGCTTACAAGAACTGCAGAGGAAAATGGAACTAAAATTATTGCAGAAGCAGGAGAAATAATTAAGGTAGATGAAATCGGATTGCCTGTTGGAACTACAATTATGGTAGAAAAGCTATTTTTCAATACACCAGTGAGATATAAATTTCTAAAAAATGATGCAACAGAATTTAGATATATAAAAGAATGGGTACAAAAAACAGCTTTAGTAAATTCTAATATTGCATTTAAATTAATAAATGATGGAAAAACAGTATTTCAAACAAATGGAAACGGGAATATTAGAGACATTATTTATCTTTTATATGGAAAAGAAATTGAGAAAAACTTGTTAGAAGTAAATTATGAAAATGAAGGAATAAAAGTAACAGGAGTAATTGGAAATACAACAATAGCAAGAGATAATAGGAAAAGTCAAATACTATATCTAAATAAGAGAAATATAAAAAATCAAATTCTGACAAACAGTGCAGACCAAGCATTTAAAGGTGCAACAGGAATAGGAAAATATGGCTTTTTTATTTTAAATTTAGAAATGCCTGCAAATTATTATGATGTAAATGTCCATCCAACAAAAATAGAAGTAAGATTTAATGATGAAGATAAACTTTACAAAGTATTTTACCATGCGATAAAAAGTGCGATGCTAAATAGCGAATTCTTGGATAATAATGAAAAAGAACAAAAAAAAGAAAACTATATAGAAAATGAATTAGAATTCTTAACAAATAAATTCCAAAATGAAGCACCAGTTGAACTAATAAACAGAGAAAATAAAAGAGAAATAGAATATAAATATATAGGAATTTTATTTAGAACATTTATAGTAATTGAAATTGGAAATGATATGTTTTTAATTGACCAACATGCTGGACATGAGAGAATATTGTATGAGCAAATAAAAGAAAACTATAAAAACCACATTCAAAATAATAGTCAACTAATGTTGATACCAGAAGTTTTCAATTTATCACATAAAGAAATTGAATTTGTAAAAGAAAATATTGAATTATTCAGAAATACAGGTTTTGATATTGAACTATTTGGAGAAGATTCTGTAAAAATCAGTGGAATTCCTGACATTGAATATAAAGTAAATAAAAATAGAATGTTTTTAGATGTATTAGATGAAATGATTACAACAGAAAGAACTGCAATAAAAGATGTTGAAGAGAGATTTATTGCAACAGTTGCATGTAAAGCTGCAGTAAAGGCTAATATGGACTTGACTAGACAAGAAGTTGATAATTTGATACAACGATTGTTGAAATTAAAAAACCCTTTTACTTGTCCTCATGGTAGGCCTACTACTATAAAATTTAGTAAAGATGAGTTGTTTAAGAATTTAAAATAGAACAATGATTTTAATATAACTTGTAAAAGAAAAACAAATATGATATAATATATGTATACATGTTATGTTTAGTTTAAATTAACTTATAAGGAGGAAAAAATAATGGCAACAAGACCAGGTTTCTACATTTTGAACGGTCAGGTAACATGCAAGAAAGGAGATTTTGAGTGGGCTGGAGGCTTTGCTGTTTCACAAAAAAAGAAAAATGTAGCGAGACTACATGAAGCACTTGGAGGAGAGTGCTTAGAGGTAAGCACCAAAAGTGACGTAGTTATTGGAACAAAATTAAGTGCATTCAACTTGAAACTGGATGGACACACATTAGAAAATATTTTTCAAAGTTCAAAAGTTTTTGAAAATGGGGGACCATACAGAGATTTATTAAATGTATCACCAAAAGAAGCAAAAAGAGATCAAAGACTTAAAAGTTCTGGAAATTTAAAAGGTTTTGAATATGATAATTATCTTTGGGCATTGAATCCCAAAACATGTTTTTATGATTATTTATATTGCAAAGCGGCCAGAAATATTGAGGCAAATGAACTGAAGCAAATTTGCAACTATGATTATTTTACGGATATAGAATTTAATCCGGCCAAAAGTATTAATACTCAAGCAAGATCAGTTGCAATAGTAAAGTTAATGCTTCAACTTTGGGGAGAAGTTTTAGACTTATCACCAGAGCAGTTTCTGAAATTTCATTCAAGATTTGTTATAAGTTAAAAAAAAGAGAAAATCCAGACTTGGATTTTCTCTTTTTTTCAACTTATAACAAAAGATGAGATATTTGATATCATCTTTTCGAATGACTTTTGAAAAAATTTAATAATCAACGCCATAGAAAAGCTTTTCATAAATTTCGTCTGACAGTCTGTAAATCCATTTTGAATCTTCCGGGTAAAATCTCGCATAAAAATCTAAAAGATAGACTGTTTCGAGAGTTTTTAAAATATCATTCTGTACATTTTCTTTTTTCTGAATTTTCTCATTAACTTCCTTTACATTGTTTAAAATTTGCTCTTTTACGCTATCTCCTGGATCTTTGTAATCTCCATCGCGTAGAGAATTCAACATTTCAAATACAATTTGATCAAGCGTGTTACTCATAGTTTCCTCCTTAATAATTGCCTTTCTTGTCATTCATTGAAAATATATAATATATCATATATATTATATATGATATGCCAAATTATGTCAAGCCAATTAGCTTTTTTATTCTAATTATTATTTTATTTATTATATTCTTTTTTTCTACAACAACAATTTCTTTACTATTATTGTCAATTTTAGATACTTTATTATTATTTTTTTTAAATAAATCATCAGGGTTATATAATTTTCTCTTATCGTCTTCTATTTGTAACAAAATTTTCTTATCTCTTAATTGTAATTCTTCTTTATTTTCAGCCCAATAATTTACATAGATGTTAGCTATAAGCATTATAGTAATGTCCATAAGTTTTTGCTCATTTATACTAAGACTTGTGTCATATATATATTGATAATTTAAATCTCTGTTACTTTCATAAAATTTTAATTCTTCATCAGGTATTTTATTTCTTGCTTCTATAGGAAGATGTTTTAATATTTCATATAATTCTGAAAGAGATTTTTTATACTCAGCAATATCTATATCTTCCATATTATCTTCCTCCTAACCATTGATTTAAAGTGTTACTTTTGATATAACCGGTTGTTAATGTTTTTAGTTGGACTCTCTTTTGGCTATCTATACTATCAGCCTTATGTAAGAAAGTCTTTCCTAGAGATTCTATTAACTCATGAATAGAATCTTTATTAGTTTTAGTAGTTCTTGCTATAACATCATCAATTTTGAAATTTCTTTCACCAGGAAGTGATTCAATAGTTTTATATATTGCTTGAAGTCCTTCAACATTACCATTTTCATCAGTTATATAAGACATTCCATAAGGAATTTTGAAAGAATGATGACCATGTTCAGGATTTTTCATTTCAGGCTTTTTTGCAACATATAAGCCACCAGGTAACATACAGCCGGGTTTCTTTTGGTATGATGCATATATATCTTTTGACATAGTCTGATTATACTTTCCTTCAACAATTCCAAGGTATTGTGATTTTGTAATATTGGTATTTTTTATATTTTCTAAAGTTGAACGTTCATCACTAGTACATTGAGAGATATCTTCTTTTCCTATATGTTTTAAGTGTTGTTTTATAAGTAAATTTCTAAAATCTGAATTTTCTATGATATTATTTACAATTTGTCCTCTTACATAATGAGAAATATCAGGATCAGTAAAACTATAAGAATTATATTTACTACCAAACTTTTCTTTAAGATATGGAGTTAATGTTGTTTGTGTAACTGTTTCTAATTTAGGTAAGTGTTTACCATCTTTTCTTAGAATATTACCACCATTTTCAAAATCAATATCATAATATTTTTCCATAAATTTCTTTTCTATGTCATTGAAAGGTATTTTTTGTGTAAGCAAATTTGTAATTTCTGAATAGTCTTCTGAAAAAACTAAATCGTATAATAATTCTTGAATATATTTTTGAGTTTTTTCTGAGATTTTTGAGGACTTATATTTTGTTATTTCTGGGTCATCTACAATGCCGTTTTCTTCTCTTTGAGTTGCTAGATTAAAGTCATTATATTCAAAAGCATATATAATATCAACAAGAATTGGTGGTATTTCTTTTAAACATTCTTCTGGAATGCTATATGAAGTTACTACTTCTTGCGCAGCTTTGGCAAAATGTAAAGGGCGACCCGTTATTGATTTGTTTTCATCTGTACTAGAATTATAAAATTCCCTTGTTCGGTTTTGATCGTCAGTGTCAGGTATATTAGTATAGTCTATTAAAACAACAGGAGCTCTATCTTCACGTGGATTTTTTTTGTCTCCTAATGCATAATGATATGCAGCAATACCTATGCTTTGTGTCATTGATATATATTTGGTTTTTATATTTTGAGCTGAGCCAGATTGTAAATGTACTCTTAATGATGCATCACTATTACTGTCTTTGCATTCTATATTTCCTCCATTATAATCATAATCTGCTCTAAATAAATATTTTACACTATTGTCTCTCATGTTAACACCTTTCTAATTATTGTTTTATATAAATAATAACATAAATTATTATAAATATCTTAAATATTACAAATGTTATTAAAATGTAATATTAATGTAATATAAACTATATTTGAACTTTATATATTGTAAATTTTATTTTCATATAGTATAATTGCAACATAATAGAAAAAGGAGCAAAAAATGTGGAAAATTAAAGGAATAAAGCAAAAAGCAAAAAGAACACTAAAAAGGAATATATGGACACTAATAATATTAGGCCTTTTTATGACAAGTATAGTTGGAGAATATTTAGTAAATAGAGATGGATATTCAAATATAAAAATAATATATGAATACATACAAAACAAAGGAAAACAACAATTAGAACCACAAGAAATTTTAATAAATGAATATGTAGATAAAGCTATATCGCAATTATTTACAGGAAATATGACTAAATCAATAAACTATTATAATGAAAAACACAATATTACAAAAGGTGTAATATTTTCAATTTTTAACATATATACCAAAGGGCAGGCACAAGTACAAAATATATTTAACTCAATAGCAAACTATAAAAACAAAGAAGCAATGGCAAGTATCATACTAATAATAGCATCAATTGGAGGAATGATAATAAGAGTATTTATATCATATCCTATAAAAGTAGGCGAAAAAAGAATATATTTAGAAAGTATAAATTACCCCAAAACAAGAATAAAAAGACTAACATATGCCTTCAAAAGAGAAAGATATTTACCAATTATAAAAACGATGTTTTTAAATGAAATATATAAAATGCTGTGGAACTTAACAATTGTAGGAGGAATAATTAAAAATTATTCATATAAAATGGTGCAATACATAATTGCAGAAAATCCTAATATAAAGCCGAAAGATGCAATAAAAATGTCTAGAGAAATGATGAATGGAAATAAGATGCAAGCATTCAAATTAGATATGTCATTTATAGGATGGAATATATTGCAATATACGACATTGGGCTTTGTCGGACTATATGTTACACCATATTATGCATCAACAATTGCTGAATTATATGAAGTTTTAAGAAAAGACTATATAGAAAACAAAAAATACAAATATGAATTATTAAATGATGAAAAACTATTTGAAGAAAACGAACTAGAAAAATACCCTGACAAATATGAAATTGCTAAAAAAAGAATAAAAATTGATTATAATAAAAAATATGAGCCAACATCAATAATATTATTTTTCTTTATATTTTCATTTGTGGGTTGGTTATGGGAAGTTGGATTATATCTATTTAGAGATGGAATTTTGGTAAATAGAGGAACAATGTATGGCCCATGGTTACCAATTTATGGTGTAGGATGTACATTAATAGTACTATTAACAAAATTTAAATCATTTAGAAAAATGCTTAAAAATCCAGTATTAACATTTAGTGTAGTTATGATTTTATGCACAGTAATAGAATATTTAACATCATGGTATATAGAAAAAGTTTCAGGAATTATGTATTGGGATTATACAGGGGTATTTATGAATATAAATGGTAGAGTATGCTTAGAATGTAGTATGTTTTTTGGAATAGGAGGATGTTTATGTGTATATTTTGTAGCACCATTTTTAGAAAGAAGATTGCAAAGATTTACTGCTAAATTTAAAGTTACTATTTGTGCATTGTTAGCAATACTATTTTGCTCTGATAGTGTGTACTCTCAATTTCATCCACATACAGGAGAAGGTATTACTTCACAAGCACCTGAGAGATTAGAAAAAAATATAAAATAAAACTGCTATAATTTTATAGTAGTTTTTTCTTTTGAAGACAAGATTCCCTTGAATTCGTCAATCAGAAAAAAATATAATAAAAATATCAAATTTGTGAAGGATAGGAATTTTATATGAGAAAATCGGGGGAATACTGTAAGTTGTCTGAATTGAAAATAGGACAGGCAGGACAAGTGATAAGTTTAGAAGAAAAAAATAGAGCGATAAGACGACATATGTTAGATATGGGAATAACAAAAGGGGTGAAAATTACAGTAAGAAAAGTCGCACCATTAGGAGACCCAATAGATATTAGTTTAAGGGATTATGAATTATGTATTCGCAAGGAAGATTTGGCACAAATTTCAGTTGAAGTACTGTAAAAAGGAGTTGGTATATTGTGAAAATTGCCTTAGTTGGAAATCAGAATAGTGGAAAGACAACATTATTTAATTTATTAACAGGAATGAATGCAAAAATTGGAAACTGGCCAGGGGTTACTATTGAGAAAAAAGTTGGAATAATAAAAGGAACTGAACATGAAATAGTAGATTTACCAGGAATATATTCATTAAGTCCATATAGCATTGAAGAGGAACTATCTAGAAAATTTATTTTTGAAGAAAAGCCAGATGTAATAGTAAATATAATTGATAGTACATCACTTGAAAGAAGCTTATATTTAACAACACAACTATTAGAAATGGACTGCAAGGTTATCATCGCATTAAACATGGTAGACTTACTTGAAAAAAAAGGATTTTACGTAGATGAAAATAGATTAGAAAAAATATTAGGAGCAAAAGTTATAAAAATTTCGGCATTAAAAGGTACAGGAGTTAATTATTTAATAAATGAAATAAATATTTATTCAAAGAATAAAAAACAATATATTTTTGATGCTAAATTAGAACAAGAGATACAAGAAATAGAAAACAATCTAAAAAATAGTACTAATAAAAGATTTGTGGCTGTAAAAATGTTAGAAAATGATATGGAATTGGAAGAATTAATAGCGACAGAAAGATATGATTTTATTGAAAGAACAAAGAAAAGTGTAATCTTACCAGGAAAAGAATTTATTATGGTAGATGAAAATGTAAGCGCTTCTGACAAAATTGATAAAATACTACTAAATAAATGGCTTGCTATTCCAATTTTTATAATAATAATGTTTTTAGTATATTATTTGTCAGTAGGAGTTGTTGGAAAATTTACAGTTTCATTAAACGAGAAAATTATAAATCTATTAGGAAGCACAACAAATACAGTGCTAAATAATATAGGGATTGCAAATTGGTTGAATAGTTTAATTGTAGATGGAATAATTTCAGGAGTAGGTTCAGTACTAAGTTTTATTCCACAATTGATTATATTATTTACATGTATTTCGATTTTAGAAACAACAGGATACATGTCAAGAATTGCATTATTGCTTGACAGGATATTTAGAAAAATCGGGCTAAGTGGAAAAAGCTTAATACCATTTATTATAGGAACAGGTTGTAGTGTACCTGGAATTATGGGAACAAGAATAATAGAAAATCAAGATGAAAGAGAAATGACTGCAATATTAACACCTTTTATTCCATGTAGTGCTAAACTACCAATAATAACAGTGTTTTCAAGCTATTTCTTTAAACAAAATTCTGGATTAGTTGCGGTTTCTTTATATTTTCTAGCAATAATTATAATAATTTTAAGTGCCTTAGTGATGAAAAAATTCATATATACAAATATAAATAATACATATATTTCTGAATTGCCAGAATATAAAATTCCAAGTATTAAATATGTTACAAGAGATGTGTTTGATAAAGTAATTGCTTTTATAAAAAGAGCAGGAAGCATCATACTTGTATGTTCTATCGTAATATGGTTTTTACTATCATTTTCATTAAAATTAGAATACGGTGTAAATATTGAAGATAGTATATTAGCCTCAATAGGAAAAATAATATCATGGATTTTCTCTCCAATGCTAGGAATAAATAGTTGGGAAGTAACGGTTTCTACTATTCAGGGATTAATTGCAAAAGAACAGGTAATTTCTTCAATGTCTGTAATTATGGGGTTCTCTGAAAAAACAGGATTAAACGAGTATTTTACGCCATTATCAGCATATGCGTTTATGGTATTTAATCTTTTTAGTGCACCATGTTTTGGAGCAATAGGAGCAATGAGAAAAGAATTAGGAAGTGCAAAGAAAACAATTAGAGTAGTATGCTTTCAAATTATATTGGCATGGTGTTTTGCAACACTAATAAATCAATTAGGAATTAATTTGATTTTGATAGCTGGAATGATACTTGGACTTATAAAAATATTCAGAATAACTAAAAGTTCAAATCAAAAGACAAAAAAAGAATGTAGAGGGTGTCCATATTGTAAAGATTGTGAGCAAAGAGAATTAGCACAAATTAAAGATTGAAATGTGGTATAATATATGTTAAAATACTTGTGGAAGGAATGTAGTTAAAGATGGAAAAACAGATACCAGAATTTTTGAATAAGATGTTAATAGAACAATATGGAGAAGAAATCGCAAATAAAATAATAGAGGGATATTTAAAGCAAAGATATGTAACTTTGCGTGTAAATACAATAAAAGCAACTAATGAAGAGATAAAACAAGAATTAAAAAATGCAAATATAGAATATGAAGAAGTTGAATGGTATAAAGATGCACTAATAATAAAAAATGTAAGAGAAAACGAAATAAGAAAAATGCTAATATATGAAGAAGGAAAAATATATTTACAAAGTTTATCATCAATGTTGCCACCAATTGCTTTAGAACCAAAAGAAGGAGAGAATATACTTGATATGGCAGCAGCGCCAGGAGGAAAGACTACACAAATTGCAGCAATAACAAGTAATGGTTCTTATATAACAGCATGTGAAAAAAATAAAATAAGGGCAGAAAGATTAAAATATAATTTGCAAAAACAAGGAGTAACTTGTGCTAATGTTATGACAGAAGATGCAAGACAATTAAGTGATTATTTTTCATTTGACAAGATTTTGTTAGATGCACCGTGTAGCGGAAGCGGAACAGAAAATGTATTTGAAAATAATTTCTCAGAGGAATTGATTAAAAGGTCTTGTAAAGCACAAGAAAATTTATTAAGAAAAGCATTAAATATTTTAAAACCAGGTGGAGAAATGATATATTCAACATGTTCAATCTTGAAAAAAGAGAATGAAGAAATAATTGGAAAAGTTTTAAAAAACAATGAAATAGAAATTGTTCCTATAAAACTAGATGAACAAATACCACTTTTACCTGTAACTGTTAGTGGTACTATATGTGTATGTCCAACTGAATTATATGAAGGATTTTTCGTAGCTAAATTAAAAAAAGTAAAGTAACTCTAAATGAGTTATACTTTACTTTTTGTTGTTTTAATCACGTCCTCCATCGTTTGGGTAACTTGGTGAACTATTATTATTTCTTGATGATTTTTCTTGTCTTGCAGTTAAAACTTTTGATGTTGATTTTGCAACAATTTTTTGCTGATGAGGTGAACAAAGTTTTAATGAAGATGCTATTTCTGTCAAGGCACCAATGTCTAATTCGCCTTGAGCAACAGAGTTAGTTATAGTAAAAAAGTAGTCTAAAACAGAATCTCTGATTCCTGGACTCATTTTTTCTAGTTGACTATTTACATCACTTAAGCTAGCACCTTTTTCTCCTTTTAGATGTCTTGATAATCTTTTTGAATCTTCTGGACTTAATCCATTACTGTAAGTGTTTACAGTATGAACGAAAAGTTCGATATCGTCTTTGTCCAAAGTTTTAAATCTTTGTGTTTGTGGAATATTGAAAGTACCTAATTCATCAAAGGTTTGAGCAGATTTTTTTGCAATATCTTCTATTAATGAATTTCTTATAAGTTCTTTTTCAGAATCATCAAATTGACGGTAATTTTTACCCTTACTATCATATTCTTTTGAAATAGTCTTATATTCTTTTTGAGCTAAAAATGGTAAATTAGCTTCAAACATATCAAGAGAAGGTGCAAGTTTTGTTAATGTAGGAAGTCTGGGAGTACCATATTTCATACAATCTAAAGCAGTTCTTTTGGCTACGATATCCATTATTTTATCAGATATGCTTTTTGTTCTATTTTCGATATTTAATTGAGAAATCAATTCAACAATTGTAGTATCCTCTAGCGAATCACAAGAAGTATAAATTTGGGACAATTGTGATAAAACTGAATTTTCTTTTGCTTTAGCTCTTCTAGCTTGTTCTTCTTCTACCATTTTTTCAATTTGGGATTGTTGTTCTTTCTTTATATCTTCATCAGGTATTTGCTCTACTATTTTTTGAGCAGTATCACTACTGATATCTGCATTTTTAATAATACCACTTATTTCTTTAGAAGATAAATCAGTTGATTCAACAGCTGAAACTACAGCTTCTTCTGATTTTAAATCTGGAAGTTGCTTTATTATTTTTACTATATCAGAATCTTTTAAATCAGTGTTTTTCTGTAATTTACTTAAAAATTCTCCGATAGGCATTTGTGGATTATTTTTAATTTCTTCGATTGCAGCATTTACAGCTCTAACAGATGCTTCTTTTTCAGACTCGCTTTCTTCAAATACAGATTGAACATTTTCAACTGTTTCTTTTAACTTATTATCTTCTGTTGTATTTGTATTTTTTAACAATTTATCTAATATACTCATTAAAAATCCCTTCCTTTCATGTACTTATCTAATTATAACTTCATATTGAGATTTAGTCAATAAAATTAAAATTTTATTAAGATGTTTTTTGAATATTGTACTTATTAATTTTATGTGATAAAATATAAAAGTAACGAGGTAGAGAAAATGAAAAAACAAACAAAATTATTAATGAATTTCGCACTATTTATGCTATTAATAGTCTTAACATTTTATATTTTATTAAAAGATCAAAACATATTTGAAGTATTTGACATAATAAAATCTGCTAAACTAGAATTTATATTATTGGGAATTTTATGTGTATCAATCTATGTAATATGTGAAGCTGTAAACATATCAAGAACATTGACTGCATTAGGAGAAAAATCTACATTTATAAATAATATAAAATATGCTCTTATAGGTTTTTTCTTTAGTGCAATTACACCTGCTGCGAGTGGTGGGCAACCAATGCAAATTTATTATATGCATAAAAATCAAATATCTGTTGCAAATTCAACATTAGCATTGTTAATAAATTTAACGAGTATGCAAATTGTAACAATTGGATTAGCATTGTTTAGTATAATGATTAATTACCAATACATGAATAAAACATTAATTATACTATTTATAGTTGGGATATTGTTGAACTTAACAGCATTAACATTATTATTAGTTGGAATATTCTCAAAAAAATTATCAAGAGTATTAATAAATTTTGCGATAAAGATATTAAGATTATTTAGAATAAGAAATATAGAAGACAAAAAGAAGAAGCTTGAAGAAACATTAACCAAATATCAAAATAGTGCAGATTATATAAAAAATAATAAACGACTAATTTTTAGAATATTGCTTACTACATTAGTACAATATATTGCATATTATAGTGTTACATATTGTACATATAGAGCATTAGGCTTTAAAGAACATAACATAATAGAAATAGTAACAATGCAAGCAGTATTATATGGAACAGTTTCAGGAATACCATCTCCAGGAGCTGTTGGAGTTACAGAAGGAGCATTTATTGAAATATTTAGAAATATTTATCCTCAAAGTATGATTAAGAGTGCGGTACTATTAAATAGAGGAATCAATTTCTATCTATTAAATATTGTATGTGGAACAGTAACAATTTTGAATCAATTAAAAACCAAAAGTGATATTGAACAAGTGGACTAGAAGGTCAGTTTAATTATATTTCTTCTGATTTTATGATATAAATAAAATTGGAGGAAATTTAAATGAATAAAATAAAAAAAGTTTTGGCAATAATAATAGTTGTAATTGTTTTAATAGGAGTGTTATTAACATTGGGAATAGGAAACTATTTTGTTAATTATGCCATTGCAAGAAGTGGTAATGGTGGAAATAGAGAAATTAAAGAAGACTCTAAAATAGAGGTATTAAGTGAAGATGAGCAGATTATAGAAAATAATCGAAAATTAGCAAGTGAATCTGCTCAAAATTGGGCTAGTAATATAACAAATAAAAAGGTTGAAATACAAGCTAATGATGGAGTTACTTTAAGAGGAACAAAATATATAACAGACAAAGATAGTGAAAATTGGGCAATTATTTTACATGGATATAGAGCAGAACCTAAATCAGTACTAACAATTGGAGAACATTTTTCAGTAAAAGGCTATAATGTATTGATTCCAAGTATGAGAGCTTGTGCAGATAGTGATGGCGAATTCGTAGGAATGGGATGGCTTGACAAAGATGATTTGAAATGTTGGATTAATCTAGTTTTAGCAGAAAACTCTAATGCTAAAATTATATTACATGGTTCATCAATGGGAGCAGCAACTGTATTAATGGCATCAGGAGATGAATTGCCATCAAATGTAAAAGCAATCATATCAGATAGTGGTTATACTTCAGTTTGGGATATTTTTGCATCAGAGGCGAAAGCAAGATTTGGATTACCATCATTTCCAGTTTTGAATATGTTCCAAGTTGTTGCAAGAGTAAGAGCTGGTTATAATATAAAGAAAGCATCTGCGTTAGAACAAGAAAAAAATAGTAAAACACCGATTTTATTTATACATGGCGACAAAGATGATTTTGTTCCAGAAAGTATGTGTGAGTCTTTGTATGATTCTGCTAATTGTATAAAAGATAAATTAATTATTAGTGGGGCTGGACATACAGATTCAAAATATAAAGAACCAGATACTTATTATAATAAGATTTTTGAATTTATTAATAAAGTAGAAAACTAGAAGTAAAAACTTCTGGTTTTTTTACATTTTTATTTTAAAATAGAGTTGACCAGAAAGAAAGAGTATGATAATATATAGATATATTTAATCTGAAAATTTTATATTCAATTTTTTTTCTTGTAAATCAAAGTCCCACTAGTAAGAAAGGGAGGATTGATAGATTGCCAATAATTTCACAATTTTATGGAATAATAATTACTATGTATGTAAATGAAGAAAAACATCACAAACCACATATTCATATTAGATACAATGAATATAATGAGGTAATGGATTTTGAAGGGAATATACTTGGAGGAGAAGTTCCATATAAACAGAATCAATTAGTAAGAGCATGGGTTTTAATTCATAAAGAAGAACTAGAATCATTATGGAGATTGTTACAAGATGAAAATGATTATTTTAAAATAGAACCATTAAAATAAGGGGGGAATAATTAATGAGAGAAGACTATGAAACGCCAAATATATTGGGGGTAAAAGCGTTAGATAATTATTTGATTTATCTTAAATTTGAAACAAACGAAGAGAAAATATATGATATGAAAAAATTAATAAATGAAAATAAATTTTATGATAAACTTAAAAACAAAAACTACTTTAAGAACGTAAAAACAAGAGGAGATTCAATAGAGTGGGATAATGGAGAAGATATAGCTCCTGAAAATTTATATTATGATAGTATAAATATTAATGAGTTTAAAGAAGATATAAAAGAATTAGATTAAATATAGAAGAGCTAAAATGTAATTGTTTAAGCTCTTTTATTTTTGATGATTTTTATGTTATCTATTGACAAAATGTTATTTCCATATTATAATGTTAACCATAGTTAACATCTGCTGTAAGTTGTCAAAAGTGCAAATTATTTTAATAGACCAATTTATTGCAGAAAAAGGAGAAAGATATGATATCAAAAGCACTAGAAGAATATTTAAAAACAATGTATGTGCTCCAAAAGCAAAATGGAAACATAAGAGTAACAGATATTGCGAATAAAATGAATTGTTCAAAACCAAGTGTAAACAAAGCACTGAATAACTTAAAGGAAGAAAAATTAGTGAAATACGAGACTTATGGAACAATAGAATTAACAGAAGATGGAGAAAGTCTTGCACAAAAAATATTAGAAGCATATGATATTGTTTATTTATTTTTAAAAGACGTACTAAATTTAGATGAAGAATCAGCAAAAAAGGAAGCAGAAAAAATAAAACTTACAATAACAGATGAGACCATAAATAAATTAGCCAAATATGTGCATAATGTTTTAGGGTTAAGAGAATTAAATTGTAATTATGATATAAATCAAGAAAAATGTAGATGTTGTGTAAAAAGAACATCAAAAACAAGAAAGGAATAAGAAAAATGAGTGACCAATTATTAGAAATAAAAGATTTACATGTAAATGCAGGAGAAAAAGAAATTTTAAAAGGATTAAACTTAAATATAAAAAAAGGTGAAGTTCATGTAATAATGGGACCAAATGGAGCTGGAAAATCAACACTTGCAAATGTTATATTAAATAATCCACAATATACAAAAACAAGTGGTTCAGTAGAATTTGAAGGTGAAAATATAAATAATTTAAGTACAGACCAAATTGCTAAAAAAGGAATTTTTATGTCATTCCAATTACCAGAAGAAATACCTGGAATTTCAACAATGAATTTCTTAAAATATGCAAAAAACAAAGTGACAGAGAAACCAGTTAAAATATTTGAATTTAAAGATACTGTAAAAAAATACTCAGAAGAATTAAGCATGAATCCAAAATTAATTGAGAGAAATT